>Ga0228669_1000008_pt1 | contig 230808 bp, 204 predicted proteins | sample 84DmetaG_FD_182700 | JGI IMG/M metagenome (GOLD analysis project Ga0228669, IMG submission 182700) | Seawater microbial communities from Monterey Bay, California, United States - 84D | ecosystem: Environmental > Aquatic > Marine > Coastal | place: USA: California | collected 2016-10-11 | reverse complement strand
TCCCGCTTCAACCACGGCAACTTTCAGACCAGCATCAGCAAGAATTTTTGTTGCCATTCCACCGCCAGCTCCAGAACCGACGATGACAACATCATATTGCTTTTCATTTTCAATTATTTGCATTTTAAAATATTTTTAGTAAGAGTATTTTGAGTTTTATAAATTTTAAATAGTTAAAAAAAAGAGAGGGGAAAATAGTTCCCCCCCCTCAACAGGTAATTTAGTATTTCATTTCTTTTAGGCAAAAGCTCAAATTTTGTACTTAATAACAAACTAAAATTAAAATGAATGCAAAAGAGAATTTCAAATAAAATAAATTACCATACTTAAAATAATCGGTTTGCTTTAGTATCCAGGATTTTGAGGTTTTAAATTTGGATTATTAAGCATTTCTTGTTCCGGTAAGGGAAATAATAAATGTTTTTCTTGTAAAGATTGATTTGAATTTAAGTTAACATGACCAACAAAGTTGTCAAAACCTCCTGTCTCATTATTTAAGACTTTTCTAAGACGAACCATGTCAAACCAAGTTTTAAATTCATAACATAACTCATGTGATCTTTCTTTCCAGATTAATTCTCTAAAGGAATCCGTTGACAATTCATTCAATTTTGGAGAGGTCAATTGTGCTCTATCTCGTATTCTTTTAACTGCTTCCAGTGCGTCTTGGGTAGGTCCAGAAGTTTCATTCGACGCTTCAGCATAAATCAATAAGACTTCAGCAAAACGAATGATAGGTAAATCAAGATTATTTTGATTCGTACCTGTTACTCCCTCTGATCCAAAAGCTTCACGATTAAAATGTTTGAAAATGAAAGGTGCCCCTAAATCAAATAGAGCCCCAGATCCATTAAGATAATATGAAGTATAAAACCATCCTACACGATCCTCTTTTCTTAAGTCACCGTCCTCAAATGAATTATAAAAACTAATTTCGGGTACAGTACTTCCAGTCCCTGCATTTCCCAAGACAGTTACTGGCTGAAAGTTAGGAAGCATATCTTGCATTGGATTTCCTGCATCACTTCCATTATACTGAATACTGAAAATATGCTCTACCTGGTTTTCTAAATTTGGATTACGAATATCCTCATATGTATCAAATAAATCAATCCCCCCAGCAGTATCGATAACTTCCTTAGCCTTACTAGCCGCGTTAGCATAATGTTCTGTTTGATTTAGAGGATACCCCGCCATTGTGAGATAAACTTTGGCTAATAACGATTTAACAGCAGATGTTGATACTCTACCACTTGCATCGGTCCACGGCAGCCCGGCAGCCTCTGCAGTTTTTAAGTCATTAACAATTTGATTATATACTTCAGCCTGAGGAGTACGAACTGGTTCAAAGTCTTCTGAAGCTGAAGTTTGAGGTGATGTAATTAAAGGAATGTCTCCCCATATTCTTACGGCATAAAAATGTGCCCATGCTCTTAAAAATAATGCTTCGGCAACAATTTTACTTCTTTGATTTTCATTCATAGAAATTTCTGGAACATTTTGAATAACTAAATTTGCATTCGCAATAAGTTTGTATAGTCCAGAATACCAGTTTCTTATATGTCCTGTGTTTGAATCATAAGCTAAACCGTATAAATTATTTAGATCTGAATTTTGCCCAGTTTGAGTTGTTGATTGTCCTGTGACAGCCTCTAACATCTGCCAGTTTACAGAAAAAATTCCTGCTCCACCACCTATAAACCTTGTATCGTTATAGGCAGCTGCAATAGCTCCCTCCGCATGACTTTCAGTAAGGTAAAAAGTGTCATTTGTTAAATTCGAAGGATCAGACTCTTCTAAAAAATCAGAACAGCCAAAAAGAATTGAGATAATAAAGTAAAGGCTTAATGACCTAACTATATGTTTAATATTAAAATATTTCATAATATATCGTTTTAATTTTTTTTATTTAAAGACTAATTTGCAGACCAACTGTGAATGTGGTTGGTTTAGGAAATTCGTGCCACTTAATTCCTTGAGCAGCAACATTTGGACCTCCTAATATTGGCGATACTTCTGGATCTCCAAGCAGTTCATCTTTAGTTATTAAAAAGAAGTTCTGAGCAGATCCATATATTCTCATGTTACTTAATTTTGCTCGTTCAAGAAATTCGGGTTCAAAAGTGTACCCAAGAACAAAATTCTGTCCACGAATAAACGAGGCATCTTGAACCCAGTGGGTGTCAACATTTGTCACATAACCAGCACGTGTATTCCTTACTTGTGCAATCATAGTGTCTTGATTGTCAGGAGTCCATGCATTCAGGACTGTTGTGTAACTATTGGCAAGGTCCTGTCGATCTTCACTTGCGTGCAAGTTTAGGTTTAATACATCATTACCCCAAGAGTATTGAAGATCGAAAGTAAGGTCAAGGTTTTTGAATTTAACGTAGTTTGTAAATGTTCCCCAAGCTGTTGGATATCCATTTCCAATGATGGTTCGATCCTCATCATTTATTACATAATCTCCGTTAAAATCTTTGTATTTAATATCTCCAGGTAGCATGGTATTACCACCTCTATAACTTACAAATCTTGCGGCTTCTGCGGCTTCGTCGGTATTCCATGTACCTAAACGTGTTAATCCCCACATTGCCCCTAATGGTTCACCTTCTCTAATTATTCCAGTAGGGTTAGTGAATCCTGGTCCACCTACGTAAAAAATATCTGCAGGTGTTGCTAATTTAAGTACCTTATTTCTATTACCCGAAATATTAAACATTGTATTCCAAATTACATCAGTTGTTGAAATGTTTTTTGTAGAAACACTAAGCTCTAAACCTTTATTTTCCATAGATCCTACGTTCTTTCTAATGGTACTGTATCCACTTGATCGAGGAACAGGAGCATTTAATAACATATCGGTAGTTTTTCTGTAATAATAGTCAGCTTCGATACTAATTTTGCTATCAAATAACCCAATCTCAAAACCAATATCATATTGAGCCGTTTGTTCCCATCTTAAATTTGGATTCGATAGGGTTCCTAAACCTGTTCCTCCAAATCTACTTTCATTAAAGATTCCATAATAACCGGAATTTAGAACACCTAAAGAGGAATAAGGAGGAATATCAGAGTTTCCTGTCAGCCCGTAACTTGCTCTAATTTTTAGGTTTGAAATGGAACTGCTATCTAAAAGAAAGTCTTCTTCAGAAACTCTCCATGCGAAAGCAGCTGAAGGGAAGAAAGAGTATTTGTTGTTATCTCCAAAAACAGAAGAACCATCAGCTCTACCTGTAAAGGTGAAAAGATATTTATTCATTAAATTATAATTTATCCTTGTAAAAAATGAATTTAATGCTCTTCGATTTTTAGATGAGTAAGCAAATTGATTTGATCCCGAATTTAGGTTGTTTGTTCTTAAACCGTCTGAGGGTAATGGAAATCCACGTCCTTGTAATTCTTCAAAATCAGATTGCTGCCAAGAAACTCCTAAAAGTCCTGTGATAGAGTTATTTTCATTGATCTCTTTATTATAGGTTAAATAATTTTCAACTGACCAAAAGATATTATTATTTGACCATACAAATGCTACAGGAAAATTATTATTTATTGATCCCGGAAGGAAAACTCTTCGTTTTTGTTGAAGTACATTTGATCCTAATACAGATCTAAATTCAAGGTCTTCGGTTAGATTTATATTTGTATAAAAACTCCCTATTAAATTTTGAGCTGTATAGTCAAATGAAAATTCTTCTAACCATTTTACAGAGTTTTGTGTTCCCTCTGCATATGGGTAGTCTCTATTGTTTCCATATTCACCAATTCTTGGACCGGTTTCATATCTAACAGGCATAAATGGAAAATCTTCGACAATTTGTCTTGGTACAGCATCTCTTGTATCTTGTGGATTTGATGTTTGATTGTTAAAGTCAAGTGTCCCTCCAATCTTTAACCATGGTTTAATTTGATCTTCAATATTAAATCTGGCTGAATATCGTTTTAAAGTTGACTCTAATAAAAAGCCTTTTTCATCTCTTAATCCAAGCGTGATTGAATATTTTGTACTTTCATTCCCGCCAGAAAACCCAAAATTGTGATTTTGAGACAACACTTGCTGTGTAGCTTCTTTGTGCCATTTTGTATCGTAAATAGCAGTTCCATCACTATTAAAGAGATGAGATACACTAGGATCCTGTCTTCTAAGGCGGGGTTCCATTAATGTATAATTTCCTGCAGCCCATCCAGCTGGATCAAATTTTTCTGAATTCTCCCATGCTAGTTGTTCAACCCTTTGATATTGTTCAGAATTTAATACTTCGGGTCGATTAGGGCCCCAAACGTTAACAAAAAAATCAGTACTGTAGGTAAATTTTCCTTTTTCTCCACTTTTACCCTTTTTTGTTGTTATTAAAATAACCCCATTAGCACCTCTAGATCCATAAATTGCTGTTGCTGAAGCATCTTTCAAGACTTCAATCGATTGTATGTCAGCTGGATTAATAAAATCAATAGCAGTAGTCCCGAGGGATTGACTTCCTTGAGGTAATTGAACACCATCTACAACATATAAAGGATTATTACCAGTATTAATTGAACTGAACCCTCTTACTCGAATGTTTGTTCGTCCACCTGGACGACCTGAATTCGTCTGAACCTGAACTCCAGCTACTTTCCCTGCCAGAGCTTGATTAACTGACGCTATTTGACGTTCAGCAAGCTGATCTGCGTCAACTTTACCAACAGATCCTGTCAGGTCAGATTTTTTCTGACTACCGTATCCAATAAGAACAATTTCTTCCAATTCATCGGAATCTATTTCCAATACAACATTTATAGAGGATTGTCCATTAATCGAAATTTCAACAGTTTTAAATCCTACGTAGCTTACTACTAGAATTCCATCACTCTTAACATTTTCTAATGAAAAGTTTCCGTCAAAGTCTGCTTGAGTACCATTAGTTGTACCCTTTTCTAAAACAGTTGCTCCTATAAGTAATTCGCCGTTTGAATCGACAATATTACCCTTAATAGTTGTTACTGTTTGGGCGTTTGATATAAAAATACATGCTACCATTAATAGTAACGTGTAAGTGAATTTCAAATTGCTTTTGCTTAAGAAAGTGCGACCGCAAATTTTATTCAACAATTTAATTTTGTACATGAGTTTAAGATTTAAAATTTTTAAAGTGATTATTACTTTTATGTTGTTTATAAATAGTTTTGATCCTATAAAATTATAAGCGAGGTCTTAATATTTTAATTAATTTACAATTAATAAACGATTAATTTTTGATAAAAATAGTTAACAGAATAACCAAGCTGAAAGCCCATAACTTTCTCAAATTAAGCAGATTAAGCCTATTTCTTTTGGTTTAATATTTCTTCGAAAGTTTTAGAGAAACTCTCTCCCATTATTTTATTGTAGGAAATCAAAAAAGAATTAAACACTTTTTTTGCCTCTTTATTATGTCCTATTTTATTTAGTGAAATTATTTTGTATTTAAGTGTCTTTTCGTTTAGAGGTTCTACTTTTAAAATAATATCAGCTAAGGTTATGGAAGAAATATAATTGTTACTTGAAAATGATAATTTTAAAATATTTTCCAAAACAGTGAGTGCTTTAAACTCAAATTCACTTTTCTCACTATCAAAACAATTTTCATTTATGGAGTCAAGAAAATTACCACGACTAATTAAATTTGATAACAACTTTAAATAATCTTGATTGGTATTTTCATCTCTTATTAGATCCAAATATTTTGCAAATTCAATATAATCACAATAAAACGATTCACCATAATTCAAACGATAGTATCCTTTAGAGTAAACTAATTCTATGCCCTCTAATTCCTCTAGGATGCTTCTAATTTGATTAATTATAACATTTTTTAAATTATTAGCTTTTTTATGAGGACTATCTGGCCATGCTATTTGCTCTAACTTTTTTGATTCAATTCCAACTTGATTTTCAATTTTACTATTAAAAAGTATTAAGAGGAAGCATTGTCTTAATTTAGGGCTAAAAAGATAGGATATATCCCTACCCTTGCTACTGATGACAACAAAATTTCCAAAAAGAAAGGTTGAATTAGTTCTGTAAAATTTAGAACTAGAATCTTTTTCAATTTTGATGGCTTCACTTTCAAGCTCAACCCTATTAATTTTCTTCTTGTAGAATAAATTGTACAAATAATTAAGTGCAATAACAATCAATATTAAGAGAATTAATAGGTATAAGTATGATTTGGAGCCTTCTTCTTTAGTTACATTATTATAAAAATCTGCTTTAGAAACAGGGGGATAATCTATAGAATAAACCTTTATATTATTGCTTCCGTCCTTTTGGTATTCTTGCGTTGTAACAAATAATTGATCACTTGTTTTATTTAGATATAAATTTACATTTGAACGAATCTTTTCTGAAATAATAGATATTGAGTCACCTAATATTTCATAGCTTCCTGTTTCTGTCGAATACTTAAAAAGATTTAGGAAAGTTTTAGGGATATACTCCTTGTACCTTAAGGTAAAAAAAGAAGAATTATCTGCATTTAAAATTATACTCCTCGAAGAAACATAATCATCGTCTTTCGTGTCCCATAGTTTTCGAATTGATTTATTTCTAATATCAACTTCGTAAAAATCATTGTAATAAACTTTTCCTAAGATTTGATCTCCAGTTTTATTACCATATCCTCCAAAAATATAAAATTTGTCATTTACAAAATGTGAGCCAGAAAATAACCTGGGTGTGATGTTATCTCCTTTAAAATTTAATGTGAGGTAGATATCTTTATTGATGTCGTAAGCAGTAAATTCATTTGAATATTTATAATTACCATAACCACCAAAAGTTACAAATTGTTGTTTTTCAGTATCAAAGAAATAAGTATGGTGGTGTTTTTGTTCATGCATTTGTTTTGAACTATTTATGTTCCATTTAAAGGGACCATCCAAGTCTATTGAAACTATTGAGGGCTCGCCTATTGGTGTTCCAAATAATTCATAAACGAATAATTTATTTTTTTGAGGATCTAAAAAACTTAAACCCAGGTTCATTTCTAAAGGAAACCCTCCTTCATAAGACTTTGAAAAAACTGTTTTTGAATTTAAATCAAAAAAACTCAAGGAGTCCTTATTCTGAAAAATAAACTGATTTTTATTTTTATCAAACGAGATACTTGTTACTGTCTGAAATTTTTTTGTGCATTCTAAATTCCAATTGTAGGCTCGGTTAATAAGCCAATTGGGATTTTCAACCTTTCCATATACTATTCCTAAAGAATCATGAACAACCTCCCCATCTTTTTCATTTAATTTAAAATTAAATTTTTTACTCCCATTCTCAACTTTAATATTCTTAATTGATACAGCGGGGACATCTATAATTCTTCCTCTTTTGCCAAAAACAATTTCCGGAAATTTTATATTCAGAACTTTTTCCTGTGTGGCCTTAAAATGTTTTTCATTAATAGACAGGGAAATTTGACTTTTTGAATCGTTCAGTGAAATAGTTATGTTGTTCCATTTCCTTTCACCTATTTCATTTTTATCTAAAGGAATACTGAAGATCTCTTCCTCATTATCAATATTAAATTTTAAAAAATTTTGTATTGTTCCTGTTTGGTCTTTTTCAAATACAAGTGCTAATGAATATGAAATGGGATTAGATTTATCTTTTATATTAAAAATGTATCCAAAAGAAGGGGTTTCATAGAATGACAATTCAAATGATATTGTTAGGTCTCCTTCAATCTTTGGCTTTTCGTACTCAAAAAGATTAAAAGATGTCCTCTTGCTTATAACAGAATCATTTGAATTGAACTTGAGGCCCTGGGCAGTTAATTCTAAACAAGGGATTAAAAACCAAAAAAATAGTAAGTAAATATTTTTTTTCATTTAACAACTTGAATCTTAAATATAGATATAATTTATAATAAATGGGCTTAATAATCTAAAAAGAGTGACTCTCCTGATTTCTCTAGACAACTCCCCCCAAAAATCACTACAATGAATCTTAGGGTTAAGGCGATGATATCAAAGGATTAGAAGGGATTTGGATTGTATCCTTTGGTGTAAAAGAAAAATTTTTCCATTCTGACTCAGATTAGTCAAATTTGATTTAATTTGATCTTATGAAAAACTTCTCAATTCTTTTAATCTTAATAAGTTGCTTTTTAACTTCAAATGAATCAATTGCACAGGCAGATAGCTTCGACACAAAATATACCTATAAAAGAGGTGATTTTAATGGTATAGGGAAATGGTATATGGGAAGAGAAATTGCCTACGTAATGGGATTTCAAGGAATTGATTGGTTAGAAAGATCAGAAAGAGAAATAGAAGAGGATGTTTCTACATTAATTAAAAACATGAAAATTAAAACTAACGAAACCATTGCAGATATTGGAGCAGGTTCAGGATTTCATGTCTTTAAGATGGCTCCATTGGCTAAAAATGGTTTGGTTTATGCTGTCGATATTCAACCCGAAATGTTAGAGGCGATAGAACTAAAAAAAAGATCAAAAAAGGTGTCTAACGTTGAGACAGTTCTTGGGTCCGAGAAAAGTATCAATTTACCCAAAAACTCACTTGATAAAATTTTGCTTGTGGATGTCTATCATGAATTTAGTTATCCTGCTGAAATGGTTGAGTCTATTAAAAACGCTTTAAAACCTAATGGACAGTTGTTTTTAATTGAATACAGGGGTGAAGATTCATCTGTTCCAATTAAAAAAATTCACAAAATGACTGAAAAACAATCTATCGCAGAAATGGAAGTTGCTGGTTTTAAGTTAATAGAAAACATTGACAATCTTCCTTGGCAACATTGTATGATTTTTGAGATGAATAAATAAAATTCATAATTATAAGATTACATATCAAATCCCATCCCCCTGTTTCAATAGAAAAACCGTTTTCTAAAACCCATGCCCCTGTGTTTGGGATGGAATTGCTAGAGAAGTTTTAAGGATTTAAATTCCAACAGTTTCAAGAACCACTGTTCAAAGTTTCCAATATATTCTTATAAAAATCATTAAGAACTATCTATTATTTTAGTTTGTGTCAGTCCTGTGTCATTTTAGAAATTCATATTTTACTCTAAATATTGTTATTGTTGACTTAAGAGAGATTGTGATAAATACTTGTGGAATTTACAGATTTGAATAATTACAGTTCCTATTAGCTTCTAGACCTATGACAATAATAAAAGATGATTACGGAAAAGATTATGAAGTTTCAGATTTAGAAGCCTTTAAAAATCATCTTGAAAAATACCATTCTCAGAATGGTAAAGGGGATGGAAGCTTACATGAAGAAAATGGATATTGGTTTAAAGTGACTGATGAGTTTTACAAATATGTAATGGCACTTTAGGTCCCAAATTAAAAAAACTGATTTTTGATCAATTTTAGCCTTTTTTTGACAAAAATTAACTCCTCAAGTATTTACACTCACCCTAAATAAAAATCCCCTAAAACCACTTCAAAGGAATCTTAGGTTTGTGCAATACTAACAATGGATAAAAAGGGGTTAGTGCATTGGAGTTAAAGGAGTTATAGGAATAATTTAGTTTATCCAAATCAGTAAAACATGCATCCCTCTAACTCAATTATTTCTGCTGTGTCAAGAAAATCTTTTGAATAATTTTTTTCAGAAGGATGAAAAATAAATGTTTCATCTTCAGTGTTTGAAAAATGAAGTAAACTATCAATTACTTCGTATTTGTAAGTTATTGAATATTCAATTTCATTGCTAAGTCCATAATATTCATAATCAAACCAGAAGACGTCCTCCTCATCTTTCTTAAGTTTAATATTCCATTTTATTCCATCGTGAATATTTTCGCCTGGCTTCCATCCTTTACAATAGGAAGTATTATTTTCAATATTGAAGAAGGAAATAAAATAAACATCGTTTGAAAATTTTATGTCTGAGAAGTCGCTGTAATAATTTTCTACATCTGCCCAAATTGTCGTATTATGTTTGGCTAGAAACCGACAAAACTTTCTTCCAAGTCCTCCTGGATTACAGAATGACAACCTGTTTGGATCAAGACCATTGTATTGTAGTCCACTCGCGTCTTTTGCAGGATCTGTATTGGCAGAGCTGTATTGCACTATGTCACTTTTAAAACAAGAAAACATAATAAAGAGTAAAAAGAGTAAAAATAATTTTTTCATTTTCACTTATTTATGTTGAAAGACCCGTGATAAAACTCGTTCCTACCAACCCTAATTGATCCATGCTCCAATCCCAAATTCTCTCTTTTTGACTCTCGATTAAATTTTTGAACTTGGAAAAACTTTTCGTTAAAACTAAATGAAAAAAGTTCTGCTATTAAAATGACATACTCTAATGTATGAAGGATAGATTGCATATCAAATCTCAGCTCTCTTCTTGAATTGGAAACAAATGTTCTAAAGCTTATGACGTATCCCTACTTTTTCCAAACAAACACCCAAAAAAATATGGAAATCTCTGCCTTGATCAGACTAATGGATAAGGAGTACTTGGTATTATTTTTTTCAACAGGAATTCATTAAGCTTCAGCTTTGAAAGACCAATTAAAAAATTATTTTCCATTTTGCATGGGGTCCGTATCACTCATAGTCTTATTAAGGATAAAGTAAACTGGACAAAACTTGGTGAAAGGACTGATTATTTGTAAAACTCCAACACCAATAGCAATGTAAAGAAAATTCAAATCCCCCGTCTGAATCGTTAATCCGACACTTACAAGATACAATAGTCCGCAAATAGCATCGTGTGCTCTAACTTTTTTAATGTTTTTAGCTACATTCATTTTAAATTGATTTATGATTTATACTTTTTCTAAGATAGAAATATTAAAACGCAAAAAAAAATATTCGCCAAAACCTACCAAGAGACTAGCCAAAAAACAGACCCTTTTGTTTTTTTAATTGAATCATGTTTAACATATTTGACTCCCAATTTGGAGTGTCTTTATCAGGTTAAACTTCAATTTTAGAAAATCTTTTTACAGTTTCAGTCAACTTGGCTTGGTCTTTAATTTTGTATCTTAATAGTTTATTAAACTATTTTATGTCATTTGTATCAAATCCAATTTATGTCCTTGTGATGTTAAGTCTTATGGTTATTCTGTCTATTTATGCAGGAAAGACAAAGTTGGGAAAACAATTTGGAGCAGCGCTGCTGGTCATTCTTTTTACGGCAGTGATAGCAAATCTAAAACTGATTCCCTCTGCCTCAAACAGTATTGGATTGTACAATGTAATATTCAAATACGTAGCTCCAATTTCCATCTTTTTCTTGTTGTTAAATATTAACCTTAATTCAATAAAAAAAGCAGGGTTACCAATGATTAGTTTATTCATTTTGGGCTCCTTGGCTACTACTGTTGGAATACTCATTTCATGGGTAGTTTTTTCTCCCGAAACGGTATTGGGTAAAGATGCAAAGGTAATTGCGGGAATGTTAACAGGCACCTACACGGGGGGAAGTGTCAACTTTAATGCTGTTGCTCTTGAGTATGGATTCCAAAAAAAGGGGGTGTTGTACGCCGGTACTATTGCCGTTGATAATGTAGTCACTGCATTGTGGATATTGGTTACCTTAATTTTGCCCATGTTGCTGTCTCGTGTATGGAAAAGTAAAATTACAGTTAGTGAAATCAAAAAAGATCAAGTAGCTTTTTCTGAGGAAGGAATAGATTTAACTTCCTTAGCATGGCTTACTTTTCTGGGGGTTACTTCTTTTTATCTTTCTGAAATTCTAGCTGACTATTTACCTCAAATTCCTTCTATTCTGATACTAACTACTCTGGGAATCGGATTGGCTCAAACCAAGTTTGTTGCCAATTTAAAGGGAAGTCATCACTTAGGACTGTTTTTAGTGTATCTTTTTCTGGCGGTTATTGGAGCATACTGTGAATTAAATGCCGTTTACCAACTTAAAGAAATTGGAATTACACTTTTACTATTTACCAGTTTGGCCGTGTTGCTTCACGGAATTCTCACAATATTCTTGGGCGGTCTGCTTTACCGTGATTGGCAAATGATTGCCATAGTAAGTCAGGCAAATGTGGGAGGTGGGACCTCTGCCATTGCTTTAGCGGAAACTTTTGATCGTAAAGAGTTAATTTTACCTGCCATACTGGTAGGAAGCTTAGGCAATGCACTTGGAACTTATTTAGGGTTTTTTGTCGTTTACCTCTTGTAAAATTTAAAATATCCATTTTCAATTGGTTTTGATTGAAAATAACTCTAATGTGCTGAAATGTAGTATGCTATTAAACTGAACCTTTTCTATTTTTTCATCCCATGTTGACTGTAAGCACACAAAAACTCTAAAACCTAAATTTGTATATTGATAAAATTTAAAACACTAGATGAAAAGAATCATATTACTCATAACGCTCTTTACCACGATTTTTTCTTGCAAGAAGGAAGGTGTATTTTTTGATAACGCCTTTGTAATTGAAGACATCAATTTAATTGACCCTATTGATGGATTAAAAGAAAACAGATCTGTAGTTATTCGTGGAAATAAAATCATAAAAACGTTTAAAACTAACGAGGTTGAAATTTCTTCAGAAAACAAAATTTACCCTGGAAAAGGAAAGTTTTTAATTCCTGGTCTATGGGACTTTCACGTTCACTTTTCTTTTGAAAGAAACTTTGCTGAGGCAATGCCTAATCTGTTTTTAGCACACGGTATCACCAGTGTTCGAGATACCGGAGGTGAAATTGATTTTGTCAATCCCTACAAGAAAACTGCTCTTGAGCATCCCAAAACTAAAAGCAGAGTGAAAATTGCAGGTCCTCTTATTGATGGAAAATACAATGTTTATGATGGAAGCAGTCCCTATTTCCCCGTACTCTCTATTCAAAATAAAGATGTGAGCCAATTGGAAAAAAATGTAGCTTATCTAGTAGAACAAAAGGTTGATTTTCTCAAGGCCTATGAGATGTTAAGTCCAGAACAATTCAAGACTTTGGCTCAAATCGCTAAAAAAAATAATCTAAAACTAACCGGTCACGTACCACTAAGTATGAATGTAATTGAGGCCTCTAATTTGGGATTAAGCAGCATTGAACACCTAAGAAATATTGAACTTTCAATGACCTATCAATCTGATGCTCTTTTTGAAGAGCGAAGAGAACTTCTAAAAAATAAAAACCAAATTAAAGGTTCTGCCCTGAGATCAATGCTTCACAAGAAGCAGCGTATGAAATCCGTTTACGATTTAGACTCTACAAAAATCAATCAAGTAGTTGATGTATTGGCTAAAAATAATACTTGGCAAATCCCCACGCTTGCACTGTACATCAACTTTGCCTTCAAAAAATTTAAAACTCCAGAATATTTATCCTTGCTGGATGTTCTCCCAAAGTCAAAAAAAGAAGAGTGGATTGAAAAAATAAACGCGTCCGACGCGTCCGTAGATCAACAAACCATAGATTACACTGCTTGGTCTTCGGGTATGGTCAATTACATGCACAAGAAAGGGATTCCATTCTTAGCTGGAACCGATACCCCTATTGGTTTTCTGGTCCCAGGACTCAGTTTGCATCATGAACTTGAGGAATTTAAAAAATCTGGTTTGTCCGAATTAGAAATTCTTCAAACAGCCACTATCAATCCCGCAAAATATTTTGATCTCCAAGACTCACTAGGCAGAATCAAATCAAATTATGTCGCTGATTTAATTATCCTTGATAAAAACCCATTGCAAGACATTGCAAATACAAAATCGATTAGAGCAGTGATTAAAGATGGAAATTACATGAACCGATCGTATTTAGATTCTTTATTAAAACAATAAAAAAACAGTTTTTTTAAAAATCTAAAATCAACCAAAAAAGATAAAAATTGGTCGAAAAAAGATCAAATTGAGCCAAAAAGGGCTAAAAAAGTGTGAAAATGACTCAAAAATGGTGGAAAGAACAAGTTGTTTATCAAATTTATCCTCGGTCTTTCTACGATGCTAACGGAGATGGAATTGGAGACCTAAAAGGAATTCTGTTAAAATTAGATTACCTCCAATTATTGGGAATAGATACCCTGTGGCTTTCCCCACACTTTGATTCACCAAACGACGACAACGGATACGACATCCGAGACTACAAAAAAGTAATGGAAGAGTTTGGGACTATGGAGGACTTTGACCTACTACTGGAAACCTGTCACAAAAAAAATATCAAACTCGTGATTGATTTAGTCATAAATCACACTAGTGATGAACACGCATGGTTCACTCAAAGTCGTACTTCAAAAAACAACCCGTATCGAGATTATTACATTTGGAAAGAAAGCAAAGATGGCCACCCACCCACCAATTGGACTTCTTTTTTTGGAGGATCTGCTTGGGAAAAAACAACTGAAACAAATGAATATTACCTTCATTATTTTTCAAAAAAACAACCCGATCTAAATTGGGAAAATAAAAAGGTTAGGGATGAAGTTTACGCCCTAATGCACTATTGGTTAAAGAAAGGGATCGACGGATTTAGAATGGACGTGATTTCATTCATATCAAAAGATCAACACTTTTTAGACTTAACTTCAGAAGAGTTAAACGCACCAGAAAACACCTATGCGAAGGGGCCTAAGCTAGATCTCTATCTGAAAGAGATGCATCAAAAGGTTTTGTCTAAATACGATATTTTCTCTGTTGGAGAAGCCTTTGGAATCAGTAGAGAAGCCATGCTGAGAATGAGTGATGAAACAGCCCGAGAACTGGATCTTGTTTTTTTATTTGACATTATCCGCATAGGAAGAGACGATTGGATTCAAAACGAATGGACATTACCTCAACTGAAAAAATTATTTACACTTCAGTCAACTACCGATCCACATCATTGGCCTACCGTCTTTCTGAACAATCACGACAACCCAAGAAGTGTATGTAAATATGGAAATCACAAGGAATACAGAGTCAAATCTGCTAAACTTTTAGCTCTTTTAACCTTGTCACAAAAAGGAACTCCTTTTTTGTACCAAGGTGAGGAAATTGGAATGACCAATTACCCTTTTGAGAATTTAGATGAATTTGACGATCTACAGGTTAAAGGGAGCCTCCCAAAAGTTTTGAAAAATAAAATCTCTAAAGAAATCTATCTGGAGCATCTAAATCAATCCTCAAGAGACCATTCACGAACAGTGATGCAATGGAATGCAAAATCCAATGGTGGATTTAGTAAAAGCCCAATGTCTTGGTTTTTGATCAATCCAAATTACCGCAAAATCAATGTCGAGAATGCGATAAATGATTCGGACTCTATTTTTCATTTCTACAGAAAACTTATTGCAATTAGAAGACAATCAAAGGATTTAATCTATGCGGATTACAAAGACTTAGATCCAGACCACACTCAGGTTTTTTGCTACGAAAGAGTTGGACTTAAACAAACTTATTTGGTTATCTTGAACGTTTCAAACGATGCTACAAATTATAAAATTCCCATGCCCTTTTCTAAAAGCAGCTTAATCCTATCGAATAATTTGAAAACAAGCGATACTTTGAAAACCAATGCTATTGAACTAGAACCTTGGGATGCGTTAATATTTAAAATAATAAAATGAATAGAAACATCGATGGTGCAGAAATCTCATGGTTTGCTCCAATCTGTGACGGTGATGATCAGTTTCTAGGAGCTCGAGATCCTGAATTTAAAAGCAGTTGGGAAAACACTTCACAGATTGTAAAAACCGCAGATAAATTGGGCTACTCTAATGTTTTGTGCCCTTCATCCTATCAAGTTGGACAAGATCCATTGGCTTTTATTTCTGCCATGGCTCCAATAACTGAAAAAATTAATTTTTTAGCCGCTATTAGGTGTGGCGAGATTCATCCTCCCATGTTAGCAAGAACACTGGCAACCTTGGATCACATATTAAAAGGCAGATTGACCATCAATATCATTTCATCTGATTTACCCGGTACCGAGCTAGCCTCCTCCGAGCGTTATGCAAGATCCAGAGAAGTCATTCAGATTTTAAAGCAAGCCTGGACTAAAGATGAAATCGATTTTAAAGGAAAATTTTATGATTTAAACCTATCCTCAAGGCCCGTAAAATCCTACCAGCAAAACGGTGGACCCTTACTGTATTTTGGAGGGTACTCTCCTGCAGGAGTTGAATTGTGTGCTGAATTTTGTGATGTATATTTAATGTGGCCCGATACACAAGAAAAGTTACAAGGATTAATATCAACCATGCGTTCCAAAGCTGCAAACTACAATCGTACTGTCCAATTTGGACTCAGAGTACACGTCATTGTAAGAGAAACCGAACAAGAGGCTAAGGCTTATGCCAATTCATTGCTCTCAAAACTGGATTTGGAATTGGGAGAAAACATAAAAAATAGAGCCCAAGATTCAAAATCTCTTGGAGTATCGATGCAATCCAATTTAAGAGATGCTTCAGATGAAAATTATTACGCAGAACCCTACTTATGGACGGGTATCGGATTGGCCAGATCAGGTTGTGGAGCAGCCATAGTTGGAAATCCCGATCAAGTTTACAACAAATTGAAAAGTTATATGGAAATGGGAATTCATGCTTTTATCTTATCAGGATACCCTCACCAACAAGAGTGTGAATTGTTTGCAAAATATGTCTTACCAAGATTAAAAAACATCCATTTACCAGAAGTTTTGGGAAGGGTTCCAAAAACAATTCCAAATACACCGCTAGGGAATGGTTCTAGAGCTTAAAACAGATGATTGATTTTATAATAGTTCTCTTCTATTTTACCTTAATACTCACGGTTGCTTTAAAAGGAAAAATGAGTAAGCAAAGTACTGCTGAGGCTTATTTTTTAAGCAATAGAAACTTAAAATGGTATTCCATAGCACTTTCTACAATTGCAACAAATGTGAGTGGATATCAATTTTTGGGAATGATGGGATCTGCCTATCTCTATGGTTTAGCGCAAGCCAACTTGGAGATCAACGCAATACAGGGAATCCTGATTGCGGCCTTCGTATTTGTCCCCCTTTTTCTAAAGGAGAAAATCATTACCATTACTGACTTTATTAAAATCAAACTGGGTGAGAAAATAGCCTTGTTTTACTCCTTGAGTAATATTGCCTTATTTTCAACTATTACATTAGGTGCAGCCTTATTTTGGGGGGCTTACGCAGCAGATATGGTTTTTGGAAAAGAATTGGCTTTTATTCATGAAGATCGAGTAACGAGAATAGCCATACTCATTTTGTTTCTAGGTGTATTTTCAGCAGTTTACACTTATTTTGGAGGACTTAGTGCTGTGGTAAAAACTGATATTATTCAATTTACAATTCTTTTAATTGGAGGAACCGTAGTTTGTTTTATCGCAGTAAATCAAATGGGAGGATGGGATCAATTGTATCTAAAAACTCCAGAGAAAATGCATCTTCATTTGCCTGCTAACCATTCCACGCTACCCTGGATTCACTTGTTTGGACTCTTTTTTCTCAATATTAATTATTGGTGTGCCAACCAAACTGTTATGCAAAGAGCTATTGCAGCTAAAAATCTAGCACACGCTCAATCAGGATTAATGATGGGAGGACTTATCAAATACATCATGGCTATCCTAATTGTGATTCCAGGAATTGCTCTGTATGGCATATTAGGAGACAGCTTAGGAGAACCCGATTTGGCTTTCCCCTATTTGGTGAAAACTTATTTACCTGCGGGCATCAAAGGAATTGTTTTGTGTGGTTTATTTGCTTCACTAATGAGTACAGTAGATTCTACTTTTAACTCACTAGCAACGCTTTGGTCAATTGATATTTATTCAAAGTATATCAATAAAAAAGCCACAGATCAACAAAAAATCCAGTCGGGACGAAGAGCCATCGTAATCAGTCTAATTTCTGGTTTGCTAATGGGGTTGATTTTATTGTATCTAAAATTTGACAATCCAAATTCAGCATTTACACATACCCTTAACAATCTTCGTTATTACATCAATTGCGGTATTGTTGTTTTGATCTGTAGTACAATAGTGTTGGTCAAACCAAAACAAAAAAGCATTCTTATTGCTTTCCTTCTTACCCTACCCATTAATTTGTTACTGTCTTATTTGTTCCCCAATATGAATTACTTTTTTAGAGCTTTTTGGGTGATCTTTTTCGGGTTAAGTCTTGCCATAGCAACCAATTTTAAACGAATTAATAATTTGGGAAAACTATTGGTGAGTGCTTCCTCAAAAAATCGATGGTTGGGGATACTTTTGCTTCTCAGTTTAATCTTAGTGCATATTCTATTCCACTAGAAATTCTGAAAAATTGATATTGGCTAGGTTCTTTTTAATCGTATCGATACAAATCTCCTCGTGTATCTCGGTACTCTTTTTTATCTGTAAAGTAAATCGTTCCTGTTTTTTTGTCAAAAACAACATTTTCACTCACATACTCAAATCGATCGGTTGAGATCCCATTAGAAATTAAAATACCAAGAATAAAACAACCCAACAGTACACTGGCAGCAATAATGATTGAATTTTTCATTTTTAAATGATTTTTATAAATATAGTCATTCGCTTTTTAAAATGGCACCTAATAAAGCGAGATGAATCCTTCAAATAAAAAAATCGTTTTATTCTGTTTCCCGTTTGTTATCCAAATTTTAACCCTAAATTGAAAAAACTATTTTATTAAAACATCAAACTTGAGATGAATCAATCTGCCAAAAATTTTCTAAGGAAACTCTTCCTTGTAGTTGTGTTAAATGCTTTTTCTTTTGGATTTTCACATTCTGGAACACACCCCCAACAGACAAAAAAATGGATTCTTCAAGAGGCTTCTTTGGTACTGGAAGCAAATTTTATTTCATTAATTGACCAACAGGTTACTTTAAGAGAACTAAAAACAAATTCCATTGTTCATTTTCCAATTACGGACTTCTCTATGGAGGATCAATTGATGATTTTAAAGCACCACGAGTTATCAGAGAAAATCAATAGATTTCACAACCAAAAAGTTCATCTAGAGCCTACAAAAGTCAAAAAGTTTAGTAAACTCAAGGCTGGGATTGGGCTCGTATTTTTATTGTTAATCATTATTTCAATCACACTTTATTTTGGAGTTTCTAAGGTTCGAAAACCTGCTTTGATTAGTCTGTTTTGTTCGTTGTCAGTATTTGTTATTATTGCTTGTGCTCCCGAAGAAGATGATATTCCTGCAGAAATTGAAACCAATACACCGCCTCCGACTACCGAACCTCCAGCAACTGATGATTCAACTACAGATTCAACCACAGATACTAGTACAGACAATACCGATTCATCAGATACTTCAACAAATAACGAAACAAATGGCACTCTAGTAGATACGATAATCAGTCATTTTGAAGATTATTCTGGGGTAAGTATTACAAGTGATGAAGAATATTTTTACATCAATTCCTTTAGCTGGCCGGAGCATGGCATGGGTGTTGGAATTACCTCATGGCAAGAACAAGTCCCAATTCCTCAAAATTACACAGGAGATAATAGCTGGGTAATCCCCCTGAATCCTGAAATGGCTGACGAGCCCCTGAGTACAAGTGATCATTTATTAAAAGGAGCTTTAGCTGTTGCGGTAAATGGTGTTCCGATTTTTAACGTTTACAACAACCGAGGTGAAAATGCATATCTGATTGGTGAGTTGGATAATTGGGGAGGTCATTTTGGCCGTGGTGATGATTATCATTATCATTTGATACCAACGCATTTGGAGGAAACGGTTGGAACAAATCAACCCCTAGCATACGCTCTTGATGGATATCCAGTTTATGGATACACTGATGAAACTTTGGATGATGCCTTTGGACGTCTTGACAGTGACGGCAATTACCGCTATCACGCAAAGACAACGGCTCCTTACTACATGCCTATGGTCATGGGAAAAATAACCCTAGACCCAAATTCAATTGCTCCCAATGATCAAATTTATCCTCAACCTGTTCAAAATCCAATTCGCCCTTCAAATGACTTTAAACCCGTCGATGGGGCTACAGTGACTGGCTTCAGTCAAACGGGAACCAACGCTTTTTCTTTTGAATACACTGTAAGCGGAACTAAATATTATGTGAACTACAATTGGGATGATGACTGTAAATTTACTTATTCTTATGTAGATGAAAATGGGTCAACTACTAACTTGCCCACCTATGGAGCCATTGCGGATACCTCCGAAAATATTGAGGTCTATTCTAATGTAAACTTTTGCCAAGATGTAAATCTAGGAGACTCCAATTATGCTGTTTCAGACAATACTTCAACCTCAGCGAATGAGTCCACTGAAACCGAAACCTCTGATTCAACATCAGATACTTCAGTTACTGGCTTTTCTGTTAGCTCAGAAAATTCAAATTTTACGCTTTCCAGCGTTGCTGTTGATACTGACGGTGAAATGCTTGATGCTTACAAATGCGAAAAAAAGACAAACGGTATTGAAAATTCCATACCCATCGCATGGTCAAATGTTCCCGAAGGAACTGGAAGTCTTGCCATTTCAATCCACGGATTTCCTAATCCAACGGACACCAATTCCTATTTAACACTTTGGAATATTGATCCGAGTATTACCGAAATTCCCTATGGCGAAGCAAATAGTGGCTCTTGGTTTATGGGACCCAACAAAGATGGGGCATCCATTTCTTATTCCTCACCGTGTAACCCAAGTGGAGGAAGTACAACCTATTACATGACCATCTATGCTTTGAGTGAAACACCATCAAGCCTGCCAGATAGCGATTCACTAGAGGTGAATTACACCACCTTAATTGAATCACTCACTGAGGTAACGATTATTGATCAAGTTGTTATGGAATATGTGTCAACTTCGAACTAAAGACTGATTACTATTTAAAACTTTATTATTATCTCCTAATTTTGACCAATAGTTAAAAAAATGGAACACTATGTTGAACTCGGTTACTTAGGCCTTTTTGTAGCCAGCTTTTTGGCAGCTACGGTAATACCTTTGAGTTCGGAAGTTGTCCTTAGTCTTTTAATTGCAAATGAATACGATTTTGTTAGTTGCCTTTCTATTGCAACTTTGGGAAATTGGCTCGGTGGAATTAGTAGCTACGGCTTAGGATACATTGGGAATTGGCAAATCTTAGAACGATTTTTTAGGATCAAACAAGAGAAGGTTGGGAACTTAAGAAGCTTCATCAAACGATGGGGCAGTCCCCTTGCATTTCTTTGCTGGCTTCCGCTAGTAGGTGATGTTTTTGCTGTTGGACTTGGTTTTTTCAAAATTGACTTTAAAAAAGTGGCCCTGTGGATGCTCGTCGGGAAAATGCTTCGCTACTCAATTTGGGGTACATTGACCCTTTGGGGAATTTCTTTATTTTAACTTCGTAAAAAATCACTTCAAATGAAACGTAATCCAATAGAAGTATTCAGCGATTGGGCTGACTTAGATAAAGATTTTGGAATGGAAAAAAACCATAAAGAATCTGTAGAAAACATGCTTTCTTTTGCCCTTCAAAACGAGACTCCTTTTTCATTTATTGATGCCGGGTGTGGAAACGGCTGGGTTGTGCGTTCCGTCGCTGAACACCCAATGTGTCAGAATGCAATGGGAGTAGACGGTTCCAAAAAAATGATTGATAAGGCGAATAAAATAGATCCAAATGCAACTTACACTTGTGCTAATTTGATGCAATGGTCACCAGAAAAAAAGGTCGATCTAGTTCACTCCATGGAAGTATTCTATTACGTGGAAAATCCCAAAAAACTCATTCAATTCATTTATGAAAAATGGCTCAAAAAGAATGGTAGACTAATCATTGGTCTCGATTTTTATTTTGAAAACAAAGCCTCTCATGATTGGAGTGAGAGTTGTGGTATCTCAAACATGAAACTGTTTAGTGAAAATGAATGGGTTAGTTTTTTTACTGATACAGGCTTCAACGAAATAAAATTCTGGCGCTACGGAGCAAAAGAAAATTGGGTAGGTACTCTAATTGTAACTGGGGTAAAATAAATTATTATTTATCGTAGCGCCCTGGAGCCAGTCGCTTACTAAAAAATGGGAAAAGTGAATGGGGTAAAACTTTAAGAAGAAAAACAATCAGCTTAAAAGTCTTAGTAGGGACACAAACTTTCTTTCCTTTTAATGTAGCTTTTACCGCTTCTTTGGCTATGCGACTAGCCTCCTTTTTCATAAAATAGGGAACTCGATCCATCTCATCTTGAACACCACTTGCTGTATGAAAATTTGTAACCGTATACCCTGGACAAACCGCTGTGGATGTAATTCCTCTATGATTGTAATTAAGGTTAAGCCCTTCACTAAATCGATTGACAAACGTTTTAATGGGTCCGTATAAAGTCTGAATAGAGGAAGGAGGTGCAAAAGCTGCTACAGAAGAAATAATCATGATTTTACCCCCATCAGAAGCCAACATATCTTTGACAAAAAGTTTACTCAACGCAATGACAGAAATTCCTAACACACGAATAAAATTTTCCTCCTCATCCATAGCAGTTTCTTCAAAAGGAGATGGAATAGCATATCCTGCATTGTTAACCAATAAATTAATAAGAAGATTATTTTTACTACAAAAATCATAAATTGATTGAGGAGCTTTAGGATCGTGCAAATCTGCCACAAAAGAATCAACTCGAACGTTTGATTGATTTCCCAAGACTGCAACGGCTTGATCTAGTTTTTTTGGGTTTCTGGCTGTAAGCACCAGGTTGTAACCCTTATCAGCCAAACATTTTGCAATCTCAAAACCTATGCCTGATGATCCTCCTGTAATCAATGCTGTTTTCATTTAAATTTTTATTGATTTAACCAAAATAAGAATTTATTAACAGTCTAAAAATCTGAAAATTCATTTGAAAGGTATTTTGATGTTTTCTTACATTGTCGTTAATTTATGATTCTTTTTTGTTAAAACATTTTTATGAAACCATTCTGTATCGTATTGTTATTTATTGGTGTATCTAATTTTGTGAATGCACAAATACTGTACAAAGAATTTTCTTTTGGCATGCCTATCGATGAAGCTAAAGAAATTCTTCAAGAAAATTCAAAATCTCTCAAAAATATTGTTTTTGGAAACGGAACCTCGTATGCCTTTCGAAAAAGATCGCTAGTAGATCATGATGGAAGTCTGGTTAGCATTAATATTTGGAGTAAAAAAAATCTCAACCTTGCCCAAGCTACTCAATATCTCAAAAAATCACGTTCCCATTTTGAATCCAATAATTACAAAACGGTTTATGCCCAAGAGAATTGGTCGGATCCTATTCTGGTTAAAAAAAATCTTCCGTGTATTCGCTTTATCGATCCTGATAGTACAGTCGTTATTGAAATGGATCCCAGAGGTCAAGGGAGTGTTTACAATGTTTTTGTTACCATCTACAATTACGATTGGTTTTTACGAAAAGCCAAAGGGAAAGAATAATTTACAAATCGACATTAATTCCTAAGCCTAACAGTTCGCGCACCTGAAGTCTCCCAATCAAATCGTCATCATACAATAAGTGTAAGATGAAATTTCCGGAAATTTTACTATTGACTTTGAAACGTAAATTGGTGTACCAATCAAAATCAATGTTTTGTGTTTTCTCAAGGTAATTTACATACATACTGTATTTGCTTTCCCAAATAATATTTTGCATGATTTCTTTTTTGAAAAAACCAGAAATCAAAGCACCAAAAAAGAATTTTGATCGTTTATCAAAGTCCACACCAAAGTATTTGGCATCATTCTCTAATTCTCGAGTATATTTTTTGGAAACGACAATGACACGACCCGATACTGGTGACATATTCAGCCAAAAGGAATCATTTTTTTTGTAATAAAATCCTAATCCTCCTTGAATAATTGCTGGCGATAAAAACTGAGAAACTTTTTCTCGAAGCTCATTACCGTCTTGATTAAAAAATCTAAAGCCCGGTAACAATTGCGTCTTAAAATTCAAAAAACCCGAGTAGTTCCAGTATTGATTGATTTGCTTTCCTACCAGTGAGTTAATTTCAAATCGATCGTCCGCTTTCTTTAAAAATTTACTCCCCGACACATAAGTTGTTCCTATGGACAATAATAGATTAGTATCCCAAACCAATCCATTACGGTCTGAATAGTTAAAATTGTAATCCAGTCCGTAAAGCAAAGTTAAAGCGCTTTCACCTCCGGAAATCCAGTTTGAAAAATAAGCCTGATTAAAATTGAACCGAGTATTCCCGTAAAACTTCATCCGCTTACCTCCCATTTCGGACTGAATAACTGCATCAAAAGGAAGCAACTCTTCTACTTCCTCCTCCTCTTGAGAGAAAAGACTATTAGAAAAAAATACCAAACAGATGGCAAATAGCAATGCCCAATTACGAGTAAAAAATTTGGAAGAATAGTTCAAACTGAAAGCGTTTTAATCATAAACTTTTTAATTTGGATTAAATTTATAAAATAAAGTTTTAAAAATTGTATTCTTAAGAGCATGTTGAAAGTATTTTACATCGGGGCGATGTTTATTTTTTGCTCTTTTAATCTAGTAGAAGCACAGCAAAAAGAAAGGCGTTTTGAAGCCACAGCTGACTCTTTGATAAAGCACGGAATTCAAAACAAAGCCTTTCCAGGAGCTCAACTTCTCATTTTCAAAAAAGACAGTGTACGACTTCAGAAATCTTATGGATTTCACACCTATGATTCCCTTGTAAAAGTTGAAAATACAGATCTTTACGATCTTGCTTCAGTAACTAAGGTTCTGGCTGGCACTCTAGCTTTTATGAAATTGTATGAATTATTCGAGATTGATTTAGAACAAAAAGTAGCTGAATACATTCCATTCATCAAACGAAGTAATAAAAGACAAAGCAGCTTCAAAGAAGTCTTAAGTCACAGTGCAGGCTGGCTCCCTTACATTGCACATCAAAATTTAATTCGAAAAAAAAACGGGGCCTTTAAAGCCAGAACAGTTCGAAATCAATACACTGAGAAGTATCCCTTTCAAATCAGTGATTCGCTTTTTCTTCATAAAAACTACTCAAAAAAAATCATGCGTAGAATTCGAAAGACTAAAATGGGTACCGTAGGGCAATACAAATATTCTGGTCTTTGGTTCTTTTTAGTCCCCCAACTCACAAAAGAACTAAGTGGACTTTCTTTTGAAACTTTTCTTAAAACCCATTTTTACGAACCATTAAAATTAGACCGGCTTGGTTTTTTACCTACAAAGCAATTTCCCAAAGAACAAATAGTCCCTACAGAAAAAGACTCGCTATTTAGAAAACAATTGGTTCAAGGATGGGTTCACGATGAAGCAGCAGCTTTAATGGGTGGCATCTCTGGTAATGCTGGTTTGTTTTCCAATAGTGCTTCAATTGCACCCATTTTACAAATGTTACTCAACAAAGGAACCTATCAGGGTAAAGTCTTTTTAAAACCGGAAACCGTCGCTCTTTTTACGCAAAGGGCCTATCCGGGAAGCGACAACCGAAGAGGGCTTGGTTTTGATAAACCCGCTCTTTTTGAAGAGAATAAAGATCCCTATCCCTCTCGTTTAGCTTCTCCTAAAAGTTATGGACATTCGGGTTTTACGGGTACATTAATTTGGGTAGATCCTGAAAAGGAGAGCTTTTTGATTTTTTTAAGTAATCGGGTTTATCCCAATAGAAATCGACGAGGACTTTACGAGATGAAAATTAGAGAACAACTTTTAGATCATGCATTTCAAAACTAAACTTCTTCTAGGATGGGTTTTAATCCATCAGTTGGTTTATTCACAACAACTCCCTGAAGGATTCACCAATCTAGTCCGTGTAATTCCAACTCTTGAAGTTGAGTTGCGATACGCCACTTCAAATAATTTTATGGGCAGATCTGTAGCGGGCTACCATTCCGATAGTGCAATTGGTTCGATCGCTATGGCAAAACAATTGAAAAAAGTACAAGAAGCATTGAAACCTCTTGGATTAGGATTAAAAGTTTATGATGCCTATCGACCACAAACGGCAGTGAACGATTTCATACGCTGGTCTAAACTACCTCAGGATACGTTAACCAAACAAAAATACTATCCCAATCTTCCCAAAAATAAGCTTTTTGATCTGGGGTTTATTGCTTCAAAAAGTGGACACAGCAGAGGGAGCACCGTTGATCTAACCTTAGTTTACCTAGAAGGAGAAAATAAAAAAACAGTATTGGATATGGGAAGCCCTTGGGACTTTTTCGGTACTATTTCCAATTATTCCTCTACTGAAATTTCAGATCAACAAAAAGCTAATCGTAAATTACTAAGAGAGCTGATGTTATCAAATGGTTTTAAACCGTATGACAAAGAATGGTGGCATTTTACTTTAGCCAAAGAACCCTACCCAGACACCTATTTTGATTTTTTAATTTCTACTCCTTAAGGGAGGAATTTTGAAGGAAAGGACTCCAAGTCAATATCCCAAACAATTGGTAAGAAAAAATAAACCAGTATGCTTATTATTAAAATTGAGAAAACATTCATAATAAATCCCTTTGCAACCATATCTGAAATTCTCAAATAACCAGATCCAAAAACAACTGCATTAGGCGGGGTGGCTACAGGTAGCATAAAGGCGCATGAAGCAGCAACCGCAGCACCTACCATAAGCCCATAGGGATGAACACCAACCTCCAAAGCCAAAGGTGCTAAAACTGGCAACAACATTGCTGTAGTGGCTAAATTTGACGTAATTTCTGTCAGAAAATTGATCGCTGTTACCAATAATAGAATTAGAAAAAATAGTGAAAGATTACCAAATTCTGTCATTAACTGTCCCAACCAAACTGCTAAGCCACTTTGCTCAAATGCTTTGGCTAGCGCCATACCTCCTCCAAATAAAAGAATAATCCCCCAGGGAAGATTGATGGTATCTTTCCAATTGAGAATCGGCTGAGGGTATTTTTTGGAGGGAATCACAAAAAGTAGTAATCCAAAAAATATTGCAATAATGGTATCGTCAATATTTGGAAATATCGGCTGCAAAAAATAGGAGCGGCTTATCCAACAAAAAGCTGCTAACGAAAAAACCACTCCAACCCATCGCTCTTCATAGCTAATTGGACCAAGCTTATTTTTTAATCGATTAATTTCTTTTTTTCCTCCTGGGAATTCAGTTTGCTTGAATTTGAAGGCTAGTCGAGTTAAATAAAGCCAACAAAAAACTAAAAGAATCAGTGAAATTGGAAACCCAAATCGGAACCACTCCAAAAAAGTAATTTCATGTCCGTAGATCGATTGGACGATACCCGCCAAAACAAGATTAGGAGGAGTCCCAATCAATGTTGCAACACCTCCAATTGAGGCACTGTATGCAATTCCTAGCATCAAGGCTTTTCCAAAGATTAGATTTTCATCTTCTACAGTTTCTGGGTTATCTTTCAATTGCTTAATAATTGCGATTCCAATGGGGAGCATCATTACAGAAGTTGCCGTATTAGAAATCCACATAGACAAGAACGCTGTGGCAATCATAAATCCTAAGATAATTTTTCTGACATCAGAGCCAATGAATGCAATAATGTTTAAAGCAATTCTTCGATGTAAATTCCATTTTTCAATGCCAATGGCAATCAAAAAACCACCTAAATAAAGGAATACATATTTATGCCCAAATGAAGCTGTAGTCTCAGACAAATCCATGCCCCCACTTAAAGGAAATAAAACAATGGGCAACAATGCAGTAGCAGCAATCGGAATGGCCTCTACAACCCACCATAGGGCAACCCATAAGGTAGTTCCCAAAACTGCATGTCCCTGTTCAGAAAGGCCTTCAAAAGGATTTAAATAAGTGACCAAAACGAAAAGTAGTGGTCCTAAGATTAGGGCAATACTTCTTTGCATAATTTATGGATTTGAGGCCGATGTGTGATCTGAAATGATGAACCATCGACCCTTTTTCTTAATCCAATTTAGGGTAAAGTACCCCTGTGCATCTCCTAGGGTTCGAGTTAAATAAAATCTACCTTGTAGTTGAATCACGGAAGGACTCAATGCAATCATATTTAAAATATCAAATTTTAATACTCCCATTTTTTGACGATCAGAGTAGTTTTTTTTGTAACGCGCTCGGGTTGCTTCCCATCCGAATACAGGTCCAGATGCTCCTGAAAAAACAAGCTTATCAGAATTTAAATAACCTTGCATAAACGCATCAATGTCGCCTTTATTCCAATCGTCTTGCTGTTTGAAAAGTATTTCGACTACAGACAATGAATCTGTTTTTGATACATTGTATTGAGAAAAAACTAGAACAGTAAAAAAGAAAAGTCCTACTGAAAAAGAAGCTTTCATTTAAATTTATTTTAGGGTTGGGTAGCTAATATTCAATTGTTCAAGATAAGAATCGTATTTGGTTTCATCGAAATAAAACTTCTCCAACTCAGGCCTGAATTCATTCATAATTGCCTCATTTAAATAAATTGGAGGAGGGTCTTTTTCAGTGATCATGGGTTGATATTTTGTCTCTTTACTTTGAACATTTTCAAAATAGTCTTTTGCTTGACTCAGCAACATGGGCTGGGTTAGAAAGTCTATTACGGTAGCTGCTACAACTTTTGCTCCTGCCGTACCCCCTTTGTGAGCAATGGGTGTTGCCATAGCAATTGCATTTGACCAGTGATGTCCTTGAAGTCCTGGTATGTTAGAAGGAAATCGAAGGGTTACCGTTGGGATGGTCCAAGAAATATCACCTATGTCATCAGAACCTCCACTTCTTGGGTTTTTAAGGGGTTTTCCCAATTTAGAAAGTTCCATTGCAAGTCCTTTTACATTGTCTGAATTAACTTCATTTTGTACTGCTTTGGCAAGGGTTTGATCTGCCTCTGACCACTCTGGAAGCCCAACGGTCTGAATATTAGCATACATGGTTTCTGCAATAACTTTATTGTAATGTCTAGGCCATGCTGTACCGACAATTTTAGAACTCACTTTAGTGTCGGTCATTAGTGCAGCTCCTGCAGCAATATTGTTTGCATCGTCATACATTTTCATGATTCCATCGTAAGTGATGTCTCTCAGGTAGAACCAAATAGAAGCTTTTGAAGGAACCACATTGGGTTGGTCTCCTGCATCTGTAAAAATGGAGTGAGATCTTTTTAGTGGGTGTAAATGTTCTCTTTTGTAATTCCATCCGACATTCATCAATTCGGCTGCATCCAGGGCACTTCTTCCTCTCCATGGAGCTCCGGCAGAATGCGCGGCTTCCCCTTCAAAGGAATATTCCACAGAAATCAAACCTGTGCCCGGTGCCTCGCCGTAAGAAACGTCCAAATTACTTCCTACATGAGTGAAAATACACATGTCTATTTTATCAAAATAACCATCTCTAACATACCAGGCTTTAGAAGCTACCAATTCCTCAGCAATACCTGGCCAAATAATCAGAGTCCCTCCTACATCATTTGCTTTCATTTGTTCTTGTAGGGTTAGTGCTGCAGTAATAATGACAGGAATTCCTGAATTATGACCTTCACCGTGTCCTGGAGCTCCCTCAACCATGGGCTTATGGTAAGCCACACCTGGATATTGAGATGCTTTAGGAATACAATCCACATCACTCCCCAGGGCAATTGTGGGTCCTTCTCCGTGACTCCACCGAGCAAACCAAGCCGTTGGAATTCCAGATATGCCTTTTTCAATTTCAAAACCTGCTCCTTCTAGAATCTCGGTTAAATAAGCAGAAGACTCATACTCTTGAAAACCTAACTCTGCAAAACTGAAAACCTTATCAATCATCACCTGAGTATTCTTATGACGACTCTCTACGGATTCTAAAGTTGCTGTTTTAATTTTTTGAATTTGTCTTTTAGAAAGTTTTTGCTGTGCCTGAGCTACCCCGATTTGTGTTAAGAAAATAAATAGCAAGGTTTTACTCAGAAGTCTTAAATCATGTTGCATAGAAATCATATTTTTACCTAAAATAAGAATAATTTGATGCATCCAAGCCATTTTAAAAAAACAACTCAAAAAGTATTTTCAGTTTTTTTGATGATTTCTTTATTAAGTGGTTGCAATCAGCCTTCTCTTGCGCCCGAAATTTTGTTGCAAAAAAGTATTCAAGCACATGGTGGTATGGATCTGTTAAATCAGATCGAATCCATTCAATACAATAAGTCCATAAAATTGTACACAGCTTCTGGAACATTAGAAAGACAACTAAATCAGAAAATACTACACCGCTGGGAACCGTTTTTAACTTCCATGGAATGGACGACAACTGAGGGAAGCTTTTTTGCCCAAAAAGATTCCGAAAAAGTACGGCTAACACTCAATGGAGAATTACAAAAAGACTCTTTGCTGTTGAGTGAAATCAATTCTAATTTAGATGCAGCCCTTTATGTTTTCTGGCAACCTTTTAAATTGACTGAACCCGCTGCAAAAAAAACATATTTAGGGCCACAAAAACTTTTGGATTCCATTGAGGTTTTGGCTTTACAAGTATCGTACTCCGATGCTCCAAATGCTGATCTTTGGCACTACTACTTTACTCCAGAAAATTACAAACTCCGTGCGGTGCAAGTTGACCATAACAACCGGACAAGTTTGATACTCAATGAGCTTTATGAGACCCAAACAGGTTTGTTACTTAATAAAACAAGAATGAGTTATTTTTTAGATTCACTTGGACAAATTACCTATCTGCGGGCTGCTTATGAATACGAAATTACTGCCCTTGACTTTTACAAGAAATGATATCTTTTAAATGCTTCAATGGCAGCGTACTCTGAAAGTCCCATGTCTTTGTATTTTTTTGCGGTTGCAGCGTTTCGCTCTTCAGCTCGGATCCAGAACTCCCTATGGTCATTCCCTTGAAACATTACCCCGTCCTTTTGGGATTGATGAAAAAATATGGCTTTCCTTTTTCTTAATACTTGGTCTGGACTCATGGGCACTGCCATTTCAATTTGGTGAATCTCCCACTCGTGCCACGCACCTCGATACAACCACAGCCAACAATCTTTCATAAAAGGTTTTGTTTTAAGAGCATCTACAGCAGAAAAAATCACATCCAAACACACTCTGTGAGTGCCATGTGGGTCAGCAAGATCTCCTGCTGCATAAATTTGATGTGGTTTTAATTCTTCAATAAGCGCGATGGTAAGATCAATATCTTTTTGGGATACTGGGTTTTTGTCTATTAAACCCGTCTCATAAAATGGTAAATTCATGAAGTGAACTTGTTCATCTGGGAGTCCAAAATATCTGGTCGCACCTAATGATTCCCTCTTTCTAATACTTCCTTTAAGATCACAAATTCCTCTTGGAGCGGGTTGTTGCGGATTAATTCTTTCAAACTCCTCTTTCAGTTTTAATACCTTTTCATGCTCTTCTGTTTTGAGCAAATCCTGAGTAACTTCTAAAAAAAGCTTTGCGTCTTCATCAGACACAGCAATATTTCCAGAGGTCTGATAGGCTACATGGACCTCATGCCCCTGAGATACAAGACGATCAAAGGTTCCTCCCATAGAAATAACATCATCATCGGGATGTGGACTAAAAATTATGACCCTTTTCTTTTCTGGAAGAGCACGTTCTGGTCGGTACTTGTCATCTGCATTGGGTTTACCTCCTGGCCAACCCGTAATGGAACGCTGTAATCTGTTAAACATTTCAATATTGAGGTCATAGGCAGAACCGTGAGAAGCGAGAAGGTCTGACATTCCGTGTTGATTGTAGTCCTCATCAATGAGTTTTAAAATGGACTTTCCTGTCTTTTCACAAAGCCATGCAATTGCCTTAGAGCGAAGTGCTTCATCCCAGTCGCATTGACCTACTAGCCAAGGAGTTTTTATTCTAGTAAGTTCAGAAGCTGCCTCATGATCCAATACCAGAGTAGTATTTTCGTGAAGTTGCAGGTAAGTAGTGGGTATCATGGGTGAGATGTCCCCTTCTATTGCTTTTTGAATGATCTCTGCTTTGTTGGTTCCCCATGCCATAAGCAATACCCGTTTTGCAGATAGTATGGTTTGAATTCCCATGGTAATGGCTTTTCGAGGAACGTTTTCTATTCCTTGAAAAGAAGGAGCCGCATCGTAACGTGTTAAATGATCTAATGTTATGGTTCGGGTCTGAGAATTTTGATGAGATCCAGGTTCATTGAAACCGATATGCCCAGTTCTACCGATTCCAAGGATTTGCAAATCAATTCCACCAAATGCTTCAATTTTTCGTTCGTATTCTATGCAAAAAGTCCTAATCTCTTTTAAAGAAACTTGCCCATTCGGAATGTGAACATGTTCTGGTTTTATGTCTACATGATTGAATAAATGCGTGTGCATGAAATAATGATAACTCTGAACGTCTTCTTTTGAGATTGGGTAGTATTCATCTAAATTAAAACTAATAACATTTTGAAAACTAAGTCCCTCTTCCTGATGCAAACGAACGAGTTCCCGATAAACACTAATTGGGCTAGATCCCGTAGCAAGTCCTAAAACGCACATTTCATTGCGTTCTTGTTTGCTTTTTATCAAGCTTGCAATTGAATGGGCAATTAATTTTGAACCTTCTACAGGAGTCTTACAAATTACATTGTGGAGCTTTTCGTATCTAGTTTCCTCAAAACAACCTGGCGCCTCATAATCTAAGTGCCGAGTATTTGATAATGTCATTTTTAATAAATTAAGGGTGAATTTCAAATTTAAGATTTCTTGTTTAGAATAGTTTTCTTTTTGTAAGGTTTTTTGAGTTAAACTAAATTCTTAATTTAGCAAAAACCCCCATCATGAGTAAAGCCATTCTGTATCTTCTACTTTTTCAAATTATTACTGGGCTACTATCCCCTGCACTCGCTTTGCTTCAAGATCATCCCTTAGAAGAAACCATCGCTTTTGTAAACACTGAAAAAGACAACGAAATGGATGAAGAAGAGCTGGATAAAACGCTTGATTTTGTGGTTTCATTAATTGAAAAAAAGCCCACAGTCTGTTCGTCTCAAAAATTTTTCTGGCAATCAAATTCTTATCAATATCCTTTTCTAAAACGCCTTAGCGCCCCTCCCGAAGCCGTCGTTTAATCTAAAAAACTGACGATTTAAAATTTTACTCAACTTTCCTGTTTCGGGAAACAAAATCTATTCCATTGAAAAAAATATTTACACATATTAAAGGTGATGTCCTAGGTGGACTTACCGCAGGTATCGTTGCTTTACCATTAGCCTTAGCTTTTGGAGTAAGTTCAGGATTAGGGCCTAGCGCAGGGCTCTACGGTGCCATCTTTTTAAGTTTTTTTGCTGCATTATTTGGGGGTACTCCAACTCAAATTTCAGGTCCAACCGCTCCAATGACCGCAGTAAGTATGGTTGTTATTGCAACCATATTAAGTGTTCATAACGGATCTATTGAACAAGCCCTACCTTACATTTTAGGTGTCTTTTTACTTAGTGGTATTTTTCAGATTGCCCTAGGCATATTAGGTGTTGGGAAATACATTAAATACATTCCCTATCCCGTTGTCTCTGGTTTTATGACTGCTATTGGCGTCATCATTTTAATAACCCAAATTATCCCGGTCTTAGGTTATGATGTAAAAAATGATGCTGAATACATTGAACAATTTAAGCCCCTTGCTGAAGAACAGATTTTAGAAAAGATTCTTGTAGAAGAATCCAAAGAAGGCCTACTGGTACTTGAAGATTTTGAAGAAACAATAAAAAGAGCTGGGGAAGTTAATCAAGCATCAATTTATGAAGAAGCTGTTAACCTAGCAAAAAACAATTCCTCTGGTGTAATAGGCACAATCAAAGCACTACCTAGGGCTCTTAGTAACATCAATTGGATCGAAATGATTTTGGCTTTAAGCACTATTGTAATCATCTACGGATTCAAAAAAATAACAACTGCTATTCCAAGTACTTTGGTTGCGCTCCTAATCGTTTCTGGAATTGCTATTGGTTTCGGAATTGATTACACCTCCATTCAGCAAATTCCTGATGGGTTTCCAAAAATCCAATGGACACTGTTTTCCGAATTTAGTTTTATGCAGCTTTTCCCTTATATTTTGACAGCTTTAACCTTGTCTCTTTTAGGAGCGATTGACTCTTTGCTTACCTCGGTAGTTGCTGATAATCTGACCAAGACAAGACACCTTCCAAATAAGGAGTTGATTGGTCAAGGTATTGGAAACTCTATTGGTGCAATCTTTGGAGGAATTCCAGGTGCAGGAGCGACCATTCGAACGGTTGTCAATATTCAATCTGGGGGTAAAACAAGAATTTCAGGAATGGTTGCATCACTTGTGCTTTTGGTCATCCTCTTGGTATTAAGTCCTGTTGCCTCTCAAATTCCTGCTGCTGTATTGGCCGGCATTTTAGTAACCGTAGGAATCGGAGTTATGGATTACAAAGGTCTTAATACGCTGTCTAAAATTCCAAAGACAGAAGTCACTGTAATGGTCGTTGTACTCTTATTGTCCGTATTTTGGAATTTGGTCTATGCCGTGGGTATTGGACTGGTATTGGCTTCATTATTCTTTATGAAAAAAATGGGCGATCTTGCAAAAGATGATGCTAGAGTATCCACCATATCTAAAGAGAAAGCATGGAAAGATGAAAAAAAATTAAGTGATTCTTTTAAAGAAAATGTATTCATCAAGCATTTGAGTGGTCCTTTATTTTTTGGTTTTACCTCTGAATTTGTCAATATTGCTAAGCAAATACCTAAATCTGCTAGCATTCTAATTATTCGGATGGACAAGGTCCCTTACATTGATCAGTCTGGACTTTTTGCATTGGAAGATGTGCTCCTTGATCTGAATGAAAAAGAAATTGAGATCCTGATTGTAGGCATCCAATCTCAACCCAAGTATTTAATGAAAACGATTGGAATTTTGGGGGAACTTATTCCTGAAGAAAGAATCTTTGATCGCTTTGCTGATTGCAAAGCCTTTATCATAGAAGAACAAGCTAAAATTACAGCCTAGTCTTTAAATGAATTTTGAAAAACAGCCTTTTACTGTAAAAGGTAAAAGGCTGCTTTTTTCTAAGAAAATTTAAGGGATTTTAACCACAATATTCTTATTCTCTATTGTAGAAATTTTGACAAGTATTTCTGTGTCATACAGTGCTGGAAGACTATCTAAGGGGGTCCATTTTTCTTGAGGTTTGTAATTATCATAATCCTGAAAAAGAAACCCTTTAATTTTTTTTGCGTTTTTAGCGACTCTAAACCGAGTGCCCCCTCCATCTGTTAAATAATTGTAAGCCAAATAATCAATCTGATTATTTTCTTGATTGATCCAATAACGGAATTCGTCTTGAAAATCTTCCCCACCTCCTTCTTGATCAAAGGTGATTTTTAATGTCCAATAAGAAGTCCCTTTGATTTCAACAGAACTTAAAAGTTCGGGATTAACAGCTGGATCTTGAAGCGGTTTGGGCAACTGGAAAAAGTACATTACAGAATTTAAGGAATTTGAATACACCTTTTGAATGCTATCCTGAATCGAAACTAAGCTGTCGTCCTGAAAACGCTTTAATTTTTCTTCTGAAGTCATCAGGTCAAGAATTTTTTTACCCTCTTTTATTGTTTGTCTTGTGTAAGAAAAATATCCTTGTTCACGCTCCAATTCATAGGAGTAATCCCTAAAGTCAAAGTTGATTTGATACCTTTCCGCATCAAAGCCATAGGTACTTACAGATTGTGCAATAAGCTGCTCAGCCGTTCTAATTTTTTGAGTCTGGCAAGCTGTAAATAGAAGTAAAAAAAGGAGAAAACGATTGGGAAAAGAAATCATTGATAAGTTTATTAATAATTCTAATATTAAACGAAGATACAACTAAAAGATATGCTTTATTTTTGGTGAAAATATAAACCTCTATGGAATTGCTTAAAACCTTAATTATTGGAAGTGGACCTGCCGGATACACGGCAGCTATTTATGCTGCAAGGGCCGATTTAAAACCTGTACTCTACACGGGTATGGAACCGGGAGGTCAACTCACCACGACTACCGAAGTTGATAATTTTCCTGGTTATCCTGAAGGTATTGATGGACCCACCATGATGGTTCAGTTACAGCAACAAGCTGAACGATTTGGAACTGAAGTCCGAATTGAAATGATTGAAAAAGTTGAATTTGCCCAAACACCTGGAGGGATCCACAAAGCTTTTACAGCTGGCGGTAAGGAAATTCATGCACAAACCGTAATTATCAGTACGGGGGCAACAGCGAAATATCTCGGTATTCCCAGCGAGCAACGCCTGCGTGGGGGTGGAGTATCAGCATGTGCCGTATGCGATGGTTTTTTCTACAAAGGGCAAGAGGTTGCTATTGTAGGAGGTGGAGATACTGCTGCGGAAGAAGCTACTTACCTTGCCAAAATTTGCTCTAAAGTCACCATGTTGGTCCGTAAAAATGAAATGCGTGCCTCAAAAGTAATGCAACACCGTGTGACAAACACTCCCAATATTGATCTTCGATACAATACCGAAGTTGAAGAAGTTATGGGAGATCAAGTCGTTGAAGGATTAAAAATGAAAAATAATCAAACTCAGGCTATTGAAGAAATACCAATTACTGGGCTTTTTATCGCTATCGGCCATAAACCCAATACTGAAATCTTCAAAGGACAATTAGATATGGACGAGGCAGGTTATTTGATCACCAAAGGAAAATCAACACATACCAATTTGCCCGGTGTTTTTGCCTCTGGCGATGTTCAAGATAAAGAATACCGCCAGGCAGTAACTGCTGCCGGTACCGGATGTATGGCTGCCTTAGATGCGGAACGCTATCTTCAGGAAATTGAAAACTAGTCCTGAAGCTCTTCCCATTCTTTCATTAAACCCTCAAGCTTTTTCTTTTTTTCTTGATAAGCATCAAAAAAATTAGGTTGGGCAATGGTTTCTTCATAATTGATTTCAAGTTCGACATCTAGGGCTTTAATATCTTTTTCTAGGCGTTCAATTTGTTTTTCAACTTTGATGATTTTCTGCCCATCAGAGCGTGATTTTTTTTGTGCCTCATAGCCGTCGTTTTTAGTTTTAACCAATGCTTTTTGTTTTGAACCTCTTTCCAACTCTTTCAATGAAGCTATTTTTTTAGCCTCCAAATACGCATTAATATCTCCTAAAAAAGGCTTTACTTCTCCATCTTTAAAAGCAATTACTTTTTCACAAAGCCCTTGAACAAAATCACGGTCGTGTGAAACTAAAATGAGTGTCCCTTTAAATTTAAGCAAGGCTTCTTTCAAGACATTTTTAGAAGCAATATCCAAATGGTTGGTTGGCTCATCCATGATGAGTACATTAAAAGGTTGCAATAGGAGTTTACATAGTGCCAAACGGTTTCTTTCTCCTCCTGAAAGTACTTTCACTTTTTTATCTACCGCTTCCCCAGGGAAAAGGAAGGCACCGAGTAAGTCTCTTACTTTAGTCCGATTTTCAGGCGTAGCAGAGTCTTCAGCAGACTCCAATACTGTTTGTGCTCCATCCAAATAGGTAGATTGATTTTGAGCAAAATATCCAAGTTGAACATTGTGCCCTAACTTTAACTTACCTTCAAAACTTATTTGTGACACAATTATCTTTGCAAGTGTAGATTTTCCTTGTCCGTTTTGCCCTACAAAGGCAATTTTTTCTCCGCGTTCAACCTCAATATTGACCCCATTTAAAACCTGCTTTTCATCGTATGATTTTGCAATATCCAATGTTTCAAGTATGATTTTTCCTGGTTGATGTGAAATTCCAAATTCAAATTTGATTTTTTTATTTTCTTCAGGGTCGATTTCTATGCGATCAATTTTATCCAGTTTTTTGATTAAAGACTGAGCCATACTCGCCTTAGATGCCTTGGCTCGAAAACGCTCAATTAATCTCTCTGTTTGCTGAATTTCTTTCTCTTGGTTTTTTTTGGCAGCTTGTTGTTGGGTTCGAAGTTCTTGTCTTAAAACCATGTACTCCGAATACGACTTTTTAAAATCGAAAATTCGTTGTTGAACTATTTCAATGGTTCGATTGGTAACTTGATCTAAAAACATCCTATCATGCGATACCAATACCAAAGCTCCTTTAAATTTTTTTAGAAACTGTTCCAACCAAATGATGGATTCAATATCCAAGTGGTTGGTTGGTTCGTCAAGAAGCAAAATATCGTTGTCTTTTAGAAGTAATTTTGCTAATTCGATACGCATTCTCCATCCTCCAGAAAAAGTATCAGTAGGAGCATCTAAATCATTCATAGTAAATCCTAAACCCAATAAAATCTTTTCTGTTTGGGCTTGGTAATGATATCCCCCTATCATTTCATAACGGGTATTCAATTCATTAAGCTCGTCTAAAATATCGTAATAGGTTTGGCTTTCGTAATCTTGAGTGGTTTCCATAAGCGTATGGATTTCCTCTTGACGCGTTTCAATTTTTTTGATTTCATGAAATGCTAAATAGGCTTCCTCAAGAACAGATCTTCCATTTTCAAAATCAAGGTCTTGCGGTAAATATCCAATTTTACAATTTTTTTCTAAAGCAAAAGTCCCCGAAGTTGGAGTATTTTCTTGGGCCATCAAACGTAAGAGGGTAGATTTACCAGCTCCATTTTTACCAATTAAGCCAACTCGATCCCCTTTCCCTAGACGAAAAGAAATTTCATCAAAAAGAGTTTCTCCTCCAAAACTTACGGTGATTTGATGTGCGTTAAACATATTTTGTTTTTGGACTGCTAAAATAGCTTTCAAAACGATCAATAGCTACTTCGTTTGGAAATTGTTTTCTTTGGTGTACAAATTCATAAAGCCATTGAGACAGCTTAGGTGCCATAAGAACCCCTCGTGTGCCTAAACCATTAAAAACGTAAAGATTCGAATAGCTAGGATGTACTCCCAAAAGAGGTCTCCGATCACTAACTGTTGGACGTACAGCTGCTTCATGATTAATTACCTCATAGGGAATATTTAAAATTGAATTGAGTTTTTGAATCAGCCAATCCTTCCCCAAATCGGTCGGAACCTCCGTTTTGTCTTTCTGAGAAAAACTTGCTCCGATCCAGAATAAATCATTTTCTATGGGGGCAATAAAAATTGCTCCTTTAACAATTCGCTTTCTAGATAGTTCAGGAGCTTTTATGATAAGGTATTCACCTTTAGATCCCACCAAGGGTAAATAGTCAAACCAGGGATTCTTTTTGAGACCAAAACCTTCACAGAAGACAATACTTTTGGCCTTGATTCCTTTGTAAATCACACCGTACTCATGGATTTTTAAAGCCTCGTAATCAAAAACTTCTTCCCAAAAAGACTTTGCCTCTTCTTTCTCCTTAAAACAATTCAACATGGACTTGATATCCAATTTACCTAAATGTTCCACAATACCATATCCTGCTTTATCTTTCAGTGTTTTGTCTGTAGTTTTTTCTATTTCTGGATTTAAGAAAGATGATAAGCCTGACCTTTGAGAAGCTACCAACCATTCATTTTGTTCTATGCCATTAAAAAAATACCGATGAATGGGGAGGCTGTGAAAAAAAGGATTGTCTAATTCAGCTTCAATTGTAGCATAATGCTTTAATGCAAAGTCTAAAAACATCTTGCCCTCCCAAGCCATGGTGTATCTTTTCAAGACAGTAGGATTACAAATACCTGCGGCTTTTCTACTGGCACCAACAAAGGGATCAGCTATTACCAAAAATTTTTTTTGATGCTGCTTCATCTGCCAAGCATAATGAAAACCTGCCAAACCGTATCCAACAATTATTGAATCTAACATGACTGTAAAATTACCCTAAAAAAAAACGTTATTGTTTCCAATAACGTTTAAAAGCTTATCTAAAGAATTAAATTAATTGCTCCACATATCTTGTTCAAAGTCTCTAATTACAGATTTGATTCGTTCAGACTCTAACAGTTGGCGAAGTGCATCTTCGTAAATATATTCTTTTACTTCGCGATCCTCATAGACGTTTTCTTCTTTGTAAATCGTTGCGTTAAAACGTCTTGAGTTTAACATATGATCAAATGTAATGGGTTGTGATGAATTTCTGGTATTGAATACTTTACTGTTTGCAAGTGCCTCACGTGCATCAGGAAACCAAATCCAAAAAAGAGGTACTAAGGCATCTTTCATTGCTGCTGGCCCTTGACTGAGGGTAGAAACATCTGGAGCTACAGGAGCAATCCCCAAAAGTCTGTACTTCAATTCACCTAAACGCTTATTAAAATACCATGTTCCCTTAATACGATATTGAACAATTTTATCTGTTTCAATTTTGTAGGTATCGTAGTCGTCTTCAGTAACTTGCTCACCGGCATTAGATTTCGAGATTCCTTCAGCAGATAAGTTTCGAGAAACTAAAATATCTGTCAAATCATCAAAAGTCAATTTCTCACTCTCATTGAAGTAAGAAGTAGAGTAAATTTCTGTAATATTCCCTGAGGCAATATTATCATATAAAATACGATACAAAGATTTTCGATTATTTGACAACAATCCGTTGTTGATTGTCGGATAGTAATAAGGAAAATTGATTCGTTCGTTAAGGTCAACGATCTCCCAAATGGTTTTGGACCAAAGAACATCCCGATCATCCACATAACCGTAAGCGATGGGTTTTAGATTTTCTTCTATTTGCATTCCGACTTCTTGTGGAACTTTTGCATTGAGTAGGTTGGATTGAGACCAACCAAAATTAACATTCAATGCAATAACCAATAGTAATATAAAAAATCCTTTTTTCATCAGTGGGTTGATTAATTTATTGTAATCGAAATTGGTGATGTTTGTTTCAACTTATAACTCGGATTTGATGGAATTATTACTTCAATATCAGAAATAATTACAGTTTGACCGTTTTTGATACGGCTCAGACTATTGATCGCTTTACGATCAAGCTTGTTTCCTTTGATCACCATACTGGGTTGCCCGGGTGCTCTAAATCGGAACGATTTCGTTTCTAAAGGAAGGTCAAAATCAAAGTCTTCAAGTCTTGCTTCTACAGTTCCGCGCTCTAAACTAGACTTTGGAATGGTAAAAGAACCTGATTGACCTCTAAAATAACCCGCAGGCTTTGGAATGTCTTTTATTCTAAAAGTTGAAACCGAAGAGACATTATTGCCGTCAGGTAGGGTACCTGAAACATTAATTTTTACCTCCCTCCCTTTTCCAGGAAATAAATTGTATTTACTGCCTCTTACACGTTTCAAGCCAGGAGCTGATGCACGAACTTTGGAATCCTGAATCCCTGGAATTGAGATCGTAATTGGATTTTGAACACCTCGATAAACCACATTCATTTTATCTGCTGAAATAACTGCAGAATTGGGTTTTGATATTACAGAATAAACCTGATTTACATTAATTCTTGATTCTTCGCCTTCGTCAAGAAAAACGAGATCCCCTTCAATTGTATGGTCTCCTGGTGATCCTGCACTAACTTTTAATTTAATTCCCCCTGGAATTAGATCGTAATCATTTTCAGTAAGATTACGCCCGTCGATTTTAAGTTCGACCGAATTTGGATTTTGTGCACCACCCTTTCGCCCTAAAATCACACTCCCATCAAAAGTTTCTCCTTGATAATAAGCTCCTTTTTCAGTTAAAAGTAAACTTGTGTAGTTGTTAGAATTAACCTTAGAGGACATCTTAAGTTCTTTACCCATAAGAGTGGTCAGTACGTCGTGTTCTGTTTGACGAATATCATTTTGCATCATGGTGAGCTTTGCCAAAGAAGAAATCAAAGGGAATCCTTTAAAACTAGAATCCAACCAAGGTTCGTCAATGTTGTCTCTATTTTTTACATTATTATTCATATCGCCTGTAAAAAAACGAGCTTCAACCATTTCAATGTATTCTGGGTATTGGCTACCAAAAACTTGAATCACACGGCCCTTGTAGTTTTGAATCATTTCGATAAAACTATTTTTAGCGGCATCAGATCCTTCTTTAAACCAAATAATATCAAGGGCTTCTCCTTTATCCATTTGAGAATACTCTTGTAGTTCAGGATCTTTTTCTTTCTGCTTTTCAGTGATTTCAGACTTGATTTTTTCAATCTCATTAAAAAAAGCATCTGATTCTTTTTTGATCTCGTCGGCAGTTCTTTTGTGCCCAATCCATTTACCTCCTTTTTCAGTAGCATTTACTGCTATGTTTTCAAGGAGTAGATTGTTACTTTCAGAGATACGCTCATTGGCATCTGATATCTTGACAAACATTTGTCCAAACCCGTCCAGCACCTCCTTACTTACGTTTAACGCAAGCATCGTGATAAATACCAAGTACATCAGACTAATCAGTTTTTGCCTGGGTGTTTCCTTTGCTCCAGCCATGTTTGCTTACTTTTTTGTCATTGCGTTAAGCATTCCTCCGTAAACGTTGTTGAGGGCTGCTAAATTTGAAGACAGGCTTTCCATTTGAGCTCTAAGTTGTTCTGCGTTTTGATTAACTTTATCATTAAACTCAGAATTTCCTTTGGCATCTTGAAGTTGTTGTTGGTAATTAGCATTGAGTTGCTCCAACTGAGTAGCAGCTTTAGCCAATTCTTGAGAATAGCTTTGTGAAGCTGACATCGCTTCCGATGCGGGTGAAAGTGCTTTTGCAGAGTTTTCTAAATCTTTAATGCTGCTTGCTAGGGAATTCATCAAACTCACATCGAGTTTAGCCTCTTGCATTAAAGCGTCAATTTTTGAAGACAATCCTTCTTCGCCTCCACCAGTAGCTGCCTTTTTTGGCGCTCCTTTTACTTTTTTAACGTAATCTTCATGCTCTTCTTTAATCTCTCCTGTATTCAAGGCAGCAACGGTAAAGATTAAGGCTTCTGTTCCTAGACCCAGTCCAAGAACTAATCCCCCAGTAATCGGTCCAATTTCTAGGTGTAAAATTTTAAAAAGGGCCCCAATAATTACAACGGCTCCCCCTAATCCGAAGAGCATGTGCATAGCCACTTTACTTCTAAGTCGTTTATTTAAAGCTTTATCTGTCATTTTGATATTTATTTATTTACTAATATATAATCTTTCAAACTAAATACAAGCTTATTTTATCTTAACTTTTTGCGAACCTAAATAATCTTGTACCGTTCGGAATCCTATGTAGCTTCTAGAAGTATCAGAATATTCATGATCTCTTGAGCTTACTCTTAAAAAATAAGCGACATCTTTCCAAGAACCCCCTCGAACTACTTTTCTGGGTTCATCAGGGAATGACATATTTGGATTTAATGAGGCTACGTACTCATAGGAACCACTACTGTAAGAAGAATTGGTCCATTCGGCTACGTTTCCTGCCATATTGTAAAGATTGTAATCATTGGGTAAATACGACTTTGCTTCTACTGTGTAAACAGCCTGATCAACAGCGTAGTCACCTCGGAGGGGTTTGAAATTTGCTAAAAAACAGGCTCTATCATTTAGTAAATAGGGTGATCCCCATGGATAAGTCCCTGACGGAATTCCCCCTCGAGCTGCATATTCCCATTCCCCTTCGTTGGGTAATCGAAACCTACTTACACTAGGGTCTCCTTTCTCCCTTTGATATCCATTTTTAAAATTTGTTCTCCAGTTACAAAAAGCTACTGCTTGATTCCATGAAACACCCACCACAGGATAGTCTTGATAGGCTGGATGGGAAAAGTAATCATTGTGCATGGGTTCATTGTAGGAATAAACAAAGTCTTTGATCCAAACAGTAGTGTCGGGATAAATTTGAATTTCCTCCTTTTTGATAAAAGGCTTTCTGTCAATAAACTGCATTTTAGTTCTTTTTGATTCTGCTGCTGCTGCTTCAGCATCAAACCATGTGTAGGCATAAACTAGCTTTGTAACATCTAATTTTATTTCTCCATTGTACCACAATTCTGGTGGCAAGTAGAGCGAATCCATAACTTCGGCATAATTTTGATCAACATAATCTTTGGTATCCCAAGTCAAATCAGCGTCCCAATTCAATGCACGTCCAGCATACAAGTCTTCACTTACGTCGTAATAATTTTTGCGCATGTACTTTTGAAATTCATTGAGATCAGAAGTATCCGCGTCTTGAAATGCAAATTCACCTATTCCGTCTTTGCTATCTTCTCCTAATTCTAATTCGTCTGCTTTTCTAGCCAGCATCGCAAGAGCGATTGAATCTTTTACCCAATAAACGAATTGACGATATTCGCTATTGGTTATCTCAGTTTCGTCCATGTAAAATGATGGGACTGTAACGGTACGCGCGGGTGCGTTTTGAAGTTGTGCTAAATCCTCATCAGATTTACCCATGATGTAAGCTCCGCCTTCAACTAAGGTCATTCCGTAAGGTTTTTCGCCAAACCACTTTTTTTGCTTGACACCAATCAATTCACCTCTGTTTTTACTTCCACATGAAGCAACTACTAGGCAAAGTGTCAACAGGACTAAATGTCTTTTCATTAATATTTTAATTAGAACCAGTGCTTATTTCTAATAGGATATAAAACTAGTTATTTTTTCACTATATATAAAACTTCGATGCCTTTACTGTACTATTCACATCAAAAAAATATAATTCTTTCATGTTAATGCATCCTCCTTACCGCATTATACCACCTTTCAGGAACAATATCGTGCGTTGCAGATTCATAATCTTTTTCCGTGCAAGCTAATAACGTAGCTTTTTTTGTTTTATTATCTAAATGTGAATCATTTGTTAATTCCAGCCACCATCGTTGACTTTTTTCACTTTTATAAAATACAATTGTTTGATTTGAAAGCGGTATGGAATATTTTATGAATCCTTGATTTACAGCAACTGGATACTCGTCATAACGAAGTGAAAATCCCTCAATAAAATACCAAACCATCTGCGCCAAAAGTTGATCCATCATTGGAGTGGAAGGCAACTCATGGATTCCTAAAAAACTTACTCTATCGCTTATTCCTGCATAACGCGTAAGTGCACAAACATTTCTTGAGTCAATTCCATTTGGCTGACCTTTAAGCGGATCGGCAGTTGCTTGCCAGGACAAACATTTCATGTCCATACCTACAATATCTGCATCTCTAAAAATAGGCTCTGTGTTGCTGACGTTATCCAAAACTTCACCCAATCGAATACCCTCAAAATAAAGCTTATTCATCAAGTCTTTTTCCTCAGTTGCACAATAATAATTTTGATATCCTAAATTGGTGTAATTGTAGAGCAAATTAGGTTTGTCCATGATAATTCGACTCATGTAGGAGCGCCCTGAAATCAATTCATCTTCTTGAGAAAAATCAAAAGAACGATCGACAGATACCATATTGACCAACTGATTAAAATCTTGAAAAACTTGGTAAAGCGGAAAAATTAAATCATGGCTTCCGCCAATAAAAATGGGAACAATATTCATTTGTTTCAAATGAAATCCTATTTCTTTTACCGCAAAATAGGTGTCCTTAACCGTAGATCCCTGGGGCAAGTCCCCAAGATCAGCAACGTTTAACGACCAATTGCCTGGATAAAGAGCATAAAATTCTTTTCGAAATGCATTGATGTCGTATTGCGTATTTGCAAAAAAACTATTGCGGTACTCACTTATCCCAATAATTGCAATGTCCAATCCTTTGAGTTCTGGTATTCCAGCTGATTCTGTATGTAATTTGATGTTTTTACCTAAAACTTGTTTGGGCAATAAAGAAATCCCCAATAAGGGCTCATTGTCAATAGGAACAAGTAATTCAAGGCTCATCTTTTTTTGGAGGCTTTCTTTTTGGGCTTAGCTTTTGGTTTTCCTAGGTATTTCTCAGCATCTTGCAAGGTGAGCTTGGTCGCATCAACCTCTTTCCCTATTTCAACTTTTTGTTTTCCTCGAATGATGTGATGCCTTCCCCAACGAGCTTTTTCAACACGGACTCCAGCGTCACTCCAATCGTGAATGACTTTGTCTTTTTCTTTTTGGATTTTCTCTTCAATAAGAGTGACTATGTCAGTGTCGCTTAAAGTATCAAAATTGTACTTCTTATTAACATTGATGAACATTCCACTCCATTTTAAATAAGGACCAAACCTTCCAACTCCTTTTGTAACGGGTAACTCTTTGTACACATAAACTGGAGCATCTGCAATTTGTTTTTCTTTGATAAGTTCAACAGCTCTGTCCAAATCAACTTCAGTCGGTAACATTCCCTTGGGTAGTGAGATAAAAATGCCGTTATGTTTTATGTAAGGTCCAAATCGACCATTATTTACTACAATTTCTTCCTCTTCAAAGGAACCTACTGTCTTTGGCATTTCAAACAGTTGCATGACTTCCTCAAAACTGATACTTTCCAATTGTTGATTGGGTCCCAAACTGGCATAAATTGGTTTTTCTTCCTCTTCTGGATCTCCAATTTGAGCCATTGCCCCAAACTTGCCTAAGCGAACTTTAACCGTTCTTCCAGATTTGGGATCTACTCCCAGTACACGTTCACCAGATTCTCGTTCTGCATTTTCTTTAACATGTTCTACTGTAGAGTGAAATTGATTGTAAAAGCGCTTTAGCATCTCTGTCCAATCCTTTCCCCCTTTTGCAATATCATCAAAGCTTTGCTCTACTTCTGCAGTGAAGTTAAAATCCAAAATGCTTTTAAAATTGTCAACCAAAAAATCATTTACTATCATTCCAATATCGGTGGGAATGAGTTTTCCTTTATCCGCTCCAACTTTTTCTGAAAGTACAGCTTTACCAATGGTGTTTTGTTCTAGAGTAAGCTGTTCGTAATTTCGCAATTCACCCTCTGAAGCTCCTTTTTCAACATACTTTCTGTTCTGCACTGTAGATATCGTAGGTGCGTAAGTTGAAGGTCGCCCAATGCCTAATTCTTCCATTTTCTTTACCAAAGAAGCTTCTGAATAACGGTAAGGTGGTCTTGAAAAACGTTGAGTGGCTATCATTTTTTGGAGTGCTAACACTTCTCCAACTGCAACTTTTGGAAGCATTCCACTTTCTTCTTCGTCTTGATCATCCATACCTTCCAAATAGAGTTTTAAAAACCCATCGAAAGTAATTACCTCACCCTTGGCTACAAAAACCTCTTTGTGGGATGAGGTTCCTATGTTAATTTGTGTTCTCTCTAATTGAGCATCACTCATCTGAGAGGCCAGTGTTCTTCTCCAAATCAGATCATAAAGGCGGCTTTGATCTCGATCAATATCAAGTTGGGTGTTTGAAAAGTTTGTAGGTCGTATTGCTTCATGGGCTTCTTGGGCTCCTTTATTTTTTGTTTTGAAATTTCGAGGCTGAAAATATTCTTCCCCGTAATTCGTCTTAATTTGAGCAGCAATTTGTTTTTGAGCTTCACCAGATAAATTTACACTATCGGTCCTCATGTAGGTTATGTGGCCCGCTTCATAAAGACGTTGCGCCAATGTCATTGTTTTGGATACCGAAAAGAATAGTTTTCTTGAAGCTTCTTGTTGTAGCGTAGATGTTGTAAAGGGTGCTGTTGGACTTTTCTTAGCTGGCTTCTTATTTATTTGCTGGACGCGGTAATCAGCATTGATATTTAATTTAAGAAAATTGTTTGCTTGTTCACTTTGTTCAAATGTCTTGGGTAATTGTGAAGGAATAATTTTACCCTTTGGAGATAAAAAAGTTGCTTGCGTCTTGTAAGTTTGAGTAGGTTCAAAATTTCGAATTGCCCTTTCACGCTCAACAATAAGCCGAACTGCAACAGACTGAACCCTTCCTGCTGACAAGCCTCCTTTTACCTTTCTCCACAATACAGGCGATAATTCATATCCTACCAATCGATCTAAAATTCTTCGCGCTTGCTGAGCATTTACTAAGTTGTAATCTATTGTTCGAGGTTTTTCTATGGCTTTTAAGATGGCATTTTTTGTGATTTCAGAAAAAACAATTCGTTTTGAATTTTGTTCGTTCAAGTCTAAGGTATTAGCCAAGTGCCATGCAATGGCTTCTCCTTCTCTATCTTCATCACTAGCCAACCAGACCGTTTCAGATTTTTTGGCCAAGCTCTTCAATTCACTAACCAATTTCTTTTTGTCCTTACTAACTATGTATTTTGCTGAAAAATCACCCTCAACATCAACTCCAAGCTCTTTAGAAGGTAGATCTGCAATATGCCCAAAACTTGACGCAACCTTAAAGTTTTTGCCCAAAAACTTTTCAATTGTTTTTGCTTTTGCTGGTGATTCTACGATTACTAAATTCTGAGCCATTAGGATGTGATTTGGATGCAAAAGTAGTTAAGTTTTTTTGGAACTTTCAAATTTTAGTTCAGGGTTCTCTTAATTTAACTCTTAAAACTCTAATTTGAAATGACTAATTTTAACCTCAATTTCAATTAAAAATTCAACTGTTGATAGTTAAAGAAAATTTCGCCACCATACAGCATCTTTTTGAGGATGACTTGTTCGAAGAAATCCAAAATGTTAGTCAAATTAAAAAAGTTCTCAAAGGAGAAATAATGATTGATTTGGGGGAGCAAATTAAATACATCCCTTTATTGCTAGATGGAGCTATTAAAGTAGTTCGAGAAGATGCCTCAGGAGAAGAATTACTGCTTTACTTTTTAGAATTTGGTAATACTTGCGCTATGACTTTAAATTGTTGTATGGAAAATACTCCAAGTGAAATTCGTGCCATTTGTGAAGCAGATACTACCTTAATTATGGTGCCTATTCAATACATGGACCCTTGGCTTGCCAAATACCGATCTTGGAGAAATTTTATTTTCGATAATTATCAAAATCGTTTGAATGAAATGCTAAAGGCAATCGACTCCTTAACTTTTTTAAAGCTTGATGAGCGTCTGAAAAATTATTTAAAAGAAAAAAGTACAGTTTTAAAATCTAATTTTTTAAAGATAACCCATCTAGAAATAGCTGTTGACCTAAATTCTTCAAGAGTAGTTATTTCTAGACTTTTGAAGAAAATGGAAAATGAGGGTGATGTTTCCTTGGGCAGAAACACTATCAAAATAAGTTACTAAATAGGAGGCGGTTGTAACCTCAGTTACTTTCATTTGGTTTTTCTGTAGTATTTTTGATAAAATTTAGGACTCCTGAAGAATTATTTTCCATTTTTAGATTGGATTTCGAACTATCGTTCAGCCTATTTCAAACGTGACTTATTTGCGGGGCTTACTGTTGCTGTTTTGCTGATTCCTCAAGGCATGGCTTATGCGCTAATAGCTGGGCTTCCTCCTATTTATGGATTGTATGCTGCCCTTACACCACAAATTATTTATGCTTTTTTAGGAACTTCAAGACAATTAGCTGTAGGACCTGTTGCCATGGATTCTCTTCTAGTTGCTGCAGGATTAGGAGCCCTTTCAATTACTGACCCCAGTCAATATGTACAAATGGCAATCTTGTTGGCACTTCTTATGGGGGGTATCCAATTACTCCTGGGTTTGTTAAGAATGGGGTTTATTGTTTCCTTTTTATCAAAACCTGTAATCAGTGGGTTTACCTCAGCAGCCGCAATTATAATCGGTTTCAGTCAATTAAAACATTTATTAGGAATCCAACTCTCTCAAAGTAATCAACTCCATATCGTGATTGAATCCCTTATCCAATCCAAAGTGCCTATCCATTTTGATACCTTAATCATCGGTATCCTAAGCGTTTTTTTAATTCTTGTCTTTAAAAATCGGAATCGTAAAATTCCCTCAGCTTTAATCGTAGTTGTATTAGGAATCTCTTGGGTCTATTTTAATGGGCTAGATAACGAAGGTGTTGCTGTTGTTGGGTTTATCCCTGAAGGATTGCCTTCTTTTCAAACCCCACTATTTGAAGCCCATACGATCAAACAACTTTTCCCAACTGCACTTACCTTGGCATTAGTTGCATTTATGGAGGCTATTTCTGTTGCTAAGGCCATAGAAGAAAAACATAAAGATTACACCATAAATCCCAACCAAGAACTTATTGCTTTAGGGAGTGCAAACATAATGGGATCCTTTTTTCAATCTTACCCCACCACTGGGGGATTTTCGAGAACTGCTGTAAACGACCAAGCAGGAGCTAAAACAGGCATGGCAGCATTGATTACTGCTCTAATCGTAGCTTTGATCTTGATGTTTTTTACAAACTGGTTTTATTATTTGCCAAAAGTAGTACTCGCATCCATTATCATTGTTGCTGTTATCAATCTAATCGATCTTAAATTTGCTATTCGCCTTTACACAAAGAGAAAAGATGAGTTTACAATACTGATTGTAACTTTTTTGGCAACCTTATTTTTAGGAATTACAGAGGGAATCGTTTTGGGAGTAGTCATCTCTCTCTTATTGCTTGTTTACAGAGCTTCCAAACCACATCATGCATTTTTGGGCAGGATAGGAACTACCAATTATTTTAAAAACATCAATCGTTTTCCCGATGAAGTGGTTCATAGAGATGACCTAATTATTCTTCGTTTTGACGCTCAACTATTTTTTGGAAATATTCAATATTTTAAAGAGCTTGTTACCAGAGCAATTGAAGAAAAAGAAACTACGGTCAAAGGCTTTGTCATTAATGCTCGTGCAATCAATTACATCGATAGTACCGCTTCAGAACAACTTTATGAATTGATTCAAAGCATACAACAAAAAGGAATTCGAGTAATGGTCGTAGGAGCAATAGGTCCGGCAAGAGATTTATTGATCAAAAGTAAAATCATTAAAATTCTTAAAAAACAAAACCTATTCATTACCTCTGGTGATGCTACAGACGACTTTGATGGAGTTGCTAAAAAAACACCTTTACAAAAAAAACTCAGCCGTCAGAGTAACCCGTAGAACTATGTAACATAAATAACAATAGACTATGAGATCTTTATTAAATTTGACTGATCTAAAAATAAATTGATGATAATTGAACAAATCTACACAGGATGCCTGTCCCAAGGTGCCTATTACATTGAAAGTAATGGAGAAGCTGCCATTATCGACCCTTTAAGAGAAGTTGCCCCTTACATTGAAAAAGCTAAAAAAAATAACGCCTCGATAAAATATATTTTTGAAACCCACTTTCATGCGGATTTCGTAAGCGGCCATGTAACTCTAGCCAAAGAAACTGGTGCAACCATTGTCTATGGTCCTGAAGCCAAAACAGGTTTTGATGCACTGATAGCAAAAGATCAGCAAGAGTTTAAAATTGGAGCAATTAGCCTCACAGTTTTACACACCCCTGGTCACACTATGGAAAGTACCACCTATTTGCTCCGTGATGAGAAGAATAAAGATATTGCTATTTTTAGTGGTGATACCCTTTTCTTAGGTGATGTAGGGCGCCCAGATTTAGCCCAAAAAGCAGCTGACCTCACTCAAGAAGATTTGGCTGGGATACTCTATGAAAGCCTTAGAAAAAAAATAATGCCTTTGGCTGATGATGTCCTTGTTTACCCAGCTCATGGTGCGGGTTCTGCTTGTGGTAAAAACTTAAGTAAAGAAACTGTTGGAACCCTTGGCGAACAAAAGAAAACCAATTATGCTCTACGAGCGGACATGACCAAGGATGAATTCGTGAAGGAAGTAACCAATGGTCTTCTGCCCCCTCCTCAATATTTCCCTCTTAATGTAAAAATGAACAAAGAAGGTTATGAGGATATTAAAACCGTCCTAGAATCAGGAACTCAACCCCTTTCTGTAGAGGCTTTTGAAGTTGCTGCCAATGAAACAGGGGCAATCGTTCTCGATGTGAGGCATCAAGACGTTTTTGTCAAAGGGCATATCCCTCAATCTGTTTTTATTGGAATCGACGGAGGTTTTGCCCCCTGGGTCGGAGCCTTGTTGGGCAATGTAGCTCAGCCCATTTTGCTCGTAACTCCAAAAGGAAGGGAAGAAGAAACAGTAACTCGATTAGCACGAGTTGGATTTGACAATACCCTTGGCTATCTAGAAGGAGGTATTGATGCCTGGAAAAAGGAAGGAAAACTAGTTGATACAATTGAGGGGATTGAGCCTGAAACCCTCAAAAAACAAATGGAAGACAACGAACTTGAAATTTTTGATGTTCGAAAGCCAAATGAATTCCTTTCTGAACATGTTCCCATGGCACAAAATACTCCTCTTGACTTTATCAATGATCATATGAGTGAATTCCCACAAAAGAATGCATTCTACCTTCATTGTGCAGGGGGATACCGCAGCGTGATTGCGGCATCTATTTTAAAGAGTAGAGGAATTCACAATTTAATCGATATCAAAGGAGGTTTTGCAAAAATAAAAGAGTCTGGAATCAAAGTCTCTGATTACGTTTGCCCTTCAACACTATAATTTTTAATATTACATAAAATGGAGTGGATTTTTCATCCTTGGCCCTGGTATGTTGGTGGCCCAATGATTGCCCTAATCATGTTTTTATTACTTTTTTTCGGTAAAAATTTTGGAATGTCTTCAAATCTGAGAACATTTTGTACTATCTGCGGTGCAGGAAAATCAAATGAGTTCTTCAATTTTGATTGGAAAAAACAACAATGGAATTTAATGGTTTCTGCTGGAGCAATTATTGGAGGTGCACTTGCATCTCATTTCCTAAGCACTGATTCTAGTGTTGCCATTCATCCTGACACCATCACTAAACTTCAGGATTTAAGTATTAATAGTGCGGGTAAAGCTTACCTCCCCGAAGAACTTTTTAGTATGCAAGCATTATTGCAACCTAAAGTATTACTTATCTTATCCATAGGTGGATTTTTAGTTGGCTTTGGAGCCCGATATGCAGGAGGCTGCACTTCTGGACACGCAATATCAGGTCTGAGTAATCTTCAATTGGTTTCTCTCTACGCGGTTATTGGCTTTTTTATCGGTGGCCTTTTTATGAATCACTTTTTACTTCCTTACATACTGTAAATCATGAGACAACTTATTTTTTTAATTATTGGAATTCTTTTCGGAATAACCATGTACAAATCAGAAGCCGCTTCTTGGTTTCGTATCTATGAAATGTTTCAATTTAAATCATTTCATATGTATGGTATTATTGGCTCCGCCCTAGTTTTAGGAGTACTGATGATTCAAATAATCAAGCGTTACAAACTAAAATCAGCCTATGGTGAACTTATCGTAATTCCCGATAAAACAAAAAGTTTTTCAAGATATGCTTATGGTGGGATTATTTTTGGTTTAGGTTGGGCGCTTGCTGGAGCTTGTCCAGGTCCAATATTTACCCTTATCGGAGCAGGATTTTATCCTATTTTGATCGTATTACTTTTTGCAATACTTGGAACTTGGGTCTACGGATTAATAGCCAATAAGCTCCCTCACTAATTCCCGATAATTCTGATGAGTCTCCTTTGAATGAATCAAAAAATCATAAGAGACTGACAAAATGACAATATCGCTCGGATTTTTTGTAATTTTGCATAGCATTTAAATTTAATTCAAGCAGTTATTCGATGCCAGTAAAAGAAATAAAAAAAAATCCTACACAACACAATGGAACTTTAACTAAAGGTTCACAATCTGAGAAAAGGTCAGGCACAAAGTTGGCTTACATCGAAAGCTACGGTTGTCAGATGAATTTTGCAGACAGTGAAGTTGTGGCTTCGATACTTTCGGGAGACGGGTACCAGATTACCGAGAGTCTTCAGGAGGCCTCTCTTGTTTTGGTCAATACATGTTCAATCAGAGAAAAAGCAGAACAAACCGTCCGAAAAAGACTTGAGTATTTTAATTCCATAAAAAAGAACAAGTCCGAAATGACCGTGGGGGTATTGGGTTGTATGGCAGAACGCTTGAAGCATCAATTCCTAGAAGAAGAGAAAATTGTTGATCTTGTTGTTGGTCCTGATGCCTACAAAGACATTCCCAACCTTCTTCAAGAAGTTGCTCAAGACCGAGAAGCAGTAAATGTCTTACTTTCTAAAGAGGAAACTTACGGAGATATTGCTCCCATTCGTTTGAATTCAAATGGTGTTTCAGCTTTTGTATCCATTACAAGAGGGTGTGATAATATGTGTACCTTCTGCGTGGTTCCTTTTACAAGAGGAAGAGAGCGTAGTAGAGATCCCAAAAGTATTCTAGAGGAAATTCATGATCTAGCACAAAAAGGCTACAAAGAAATTACATTACTCGGACAAAATGTAGATAGCTATTTATGGTACGGTGGAGGACTAAAAAAAGATTTTGTAAAAGCATCCCCACTTCAACAAAAAACTGCACTTCGCTTTGAAAATCTTTTAGCTCTGGTGGCAGAAGCACAACCTAAAATTAGAATACGTTTTTCAACCTCAAATCCGCAGGATATGTCATTGGAGGTATTGAAAGTGATGCAGAAATACGAAAACATTTGCAACTACATTCATTTACCCGTCCAATCCGGAAGCAACTCTATTTTAAAGAAAATGAATCGCCAACACACCCGAGAAGAGTACATGAAACTCATCGATAGCATTCGTGAAATCATTCCAGACTGTGGTATTTCTCATGACATGATTGCAGGGTTTCCTACTGAAACAGATAAAGATCACCAAGACACATTGGACTTGATGGATTATGTTCAATATGATTTTGGGTTTATGTTTGCCTATTCGGAACGACCCGGTACATTAGCTGCTCGAAAAATCGAAGATGACGTTCCTGAAGCTGTCAAGAAAAAACGACTTAGTCAAATTATTGAAAAACAGCAGCAGCACAGTCGTATTCGGACACAGGCTTTTGTGGGTCAAACAGTTTGTGTTTTAATTGAAAAAGAATCAAAACGATCGAATGCCCATTGGAGTGGAAGAACAACTCAAAATACGGTCGCAGTTTTCCCAAAAAAAGAATTCCAAATAGGTGACTTTGTAGAAGTGAAAATTACCGATTGTACCTCAGCAACCCTAATCGGTGAAGCATCAAAAATTTCAAATAGAGTTTAATATGGATTCGTTACAAAGTGTAAAACAGCGTTTTGGAATTATTGGAAACAACATTGGTCTAAATAGAGCCTTAGAAAAAGCCCTTAGAGTTTCCAGTACCGACATCTCTGTGTTAGTTATTGGAGAAAGTGGTGTTGGTAAAGAAAACATTCCCAAAATTATCCATCAATTTTCACACCGTAAACATTCAAAATACATAGCCGTAAACTGCGGTGCCATTCCTGAGGGAACAATAGACAGCGAATTATTTGGTCATGAAAAAGGAGCCTTTACAGGGGCAACCCAAGCCCGATCAGGTTATTTTGAGGTTGCCGACGGAGGGACTATTTTTCTAGACGAAGTAGGCGAGCTCCCATTACCCACTCAGGTACGACTTTTACGAGTTTTAGAAACAGGTGAATTCATAAAAGTTGGCTCGTCTAAAGTTCAAAAAACCAACGCACGGATTGTGGCTGCCACCAATGTGAATATGATGGAAGCTATCGAAAAAGGAAAATTTCGAGAAGATTTGTATTATCGTCTGAGTACCGTTGAAATTGTACTCCCGCCTCTTCGTGAAAGAAAAGAAGATATTGTATTGTTATTTAGAAAATTTGCCTCCGATTTTGCGCAAAAATACCACATGCCTCCACTTCAATTGGATTCGCATGCTCAAGCCTTATTGACCGAATATCGATGGAGTGGAAACATTAGACAACTTCGTAATGTAGCAGAGCAATTATCTGTTCTGGAACAAGAAAGAAAAATTAATGCGGCAACGATAAGGTCCTACCTCCCAAATAGAGATAAACAGCTTCCTGCTCTTATCGGTAAAAAAGAAAAGGAAAGTGATTTTTCCTCAGAAAGGGAAATATTGTACAAGGTTCTTTTTGATATGAAAAATGACTTAAACGACCTTAAAAAATTAACTTTGGATTTGATGAACAACGGAAGCTCAGAAGGGGTCCAAGAAAAAAATCAAGGTTTAATTGAAAAAATTTATGGTAAAGAATCTGTAGACTCTAAGCAAGTTGAAGAAGATGCTTTTAATGTAGCAACGTTAGAACCAAAAGTTCCTGAAATCTCTCAAGCTGAAACTGTTGACAAATACGCTTATGCAGAAACCATAGAGGAAGAAGAACCCCTTTCTCTCCAAGCTAAAGAATTGGAAATGATCAAACAGGCACTACTCAGGTGTAACGGAAAACGAAAACTGGCTGCCAAAGAATTGGGCATCTCAGAAAGAACCCTCTATCGAAAAATTAAACAATATGACCTTAATGAAATTGAGACAAAATAAGCTTTTTGGTGGAGTGTTATTGCTGTGTTCTCTCTTGATTCAGGGATGTGGTATCTACTCTTTTACGGGAGCTTCTATTCCTCCCGGGGTTACTACTTTTCAAGTCAATTTCTTTGAAAATCAAGCAGGAAACAGACCGGGATCAACGGTAGAACCCGGACTGGACAATGAATTCACCAACGCCTTGCAAGACCTAATCATGAACCAAACCAATTTGGACTTGGTCACTTCAGACGGTCAACTGATCTATGAAGGAGAAATTACAGAATACAGTGTCACACCAATGTCAGCCACTGCTGAAATTACCGCAGCACAAAACAGGCTGAAAATGTCTGTTGCTTTTCGATTTATTAATACTAAAATTGAAGAGGATGATTTTTCTAAAACCTACTCCTTTTTTTATGACTTCCCTGCGGGACTTCAAGTTTATGATGTTAAAGACGCTGCCCATAAAGAAATTTTTGATCGCATCACACAAGACATATTTAACGATACGCTAGCCAAATGGTAATTGATAACGCTTCTCGTCTAATTTCTTTTTTGGAGGACTTTGACCCTTCCGAACAGAAACATTTCAAAACATTAGAGCAGCTAGTCAAAAAGTATCCTCACTTTCATTTGGTTCAACCGTATTTTCTCAAAAGTGTAGAACAACATCAGCCTGAAAGCTATGACAAAACCTTATCACAAACAGCCATAGCAACTTATGAGAGACAATTGCTTTATGAGTTTTTAGAAAATCCCAATAGTACAATCAAATCCGATCAGCCGAAAAAGGAAGTGATCAAACCAAAGAAGAAGGGGAAAAAGAAAACTCCTACTACAACTCAAGTTGTAAAACAAGAAAATAAAATTCCAAAAGAACTTCCTTTTTCAGGTTGGGCAAATTACTTTAAAAGCAACACAAATCAACCTAATAAGATCAACGAAAAATTTGACTTATTTGATACTTTTCTGGAAAAGAAAAGAAAAAAACCCAATAAAGAAACTGCCAATAAGGACGATTTGAGTACTAAAAGTTGGGCTTCAACAGATGAATTAATGACGGAAACTTTAGCTAAGGTATTCGTCAAACAAAAGAAATTTGAAAACGCACTTCAAGCCTATCAAATTTTGAGTTTGAAATATCCAGAAAAAAATAGTTTCTTTGCAGACCAAATAAAAGAGATCAAACGCATACAAAAACTGAAAGAATAAACGCATGAGTACATTTTCAATCTTTATCGTCCTAATCATCGCAGTGTGTTTTTTACTTGTTTTAGTTGTCATGGTACAAAATCCTAAGGGCGGGGGACTCTCCTCTTCTTTTGGTGGTGGTTCACAACAAGTAGGAGGAGTTCAAAAAACTTCTGACTTTTTGGACCGAAGTACATGGATTCTCGCTAGTTTGCTCCTAGTACTAATTTTAATTTCAAACGTAACATTAAATTCAGGTGGAGCAAACCAAGACTCAAAACTGTTACAAGACGGGGCCATAGAACAAACCATTCCTGAGACAATTCCTGAAAACCAAGAAGTTGTACCTGAAGGGAATACCGAAATTCCAGAATTACCAACCTCCGACTAAGACTAACCAGAAATCTTCCGTCTAATTATTACTGACACGCTGACACCAAAAAGCACAACTTGTCATACACTTTTTATGTGGCACGGTTTCTGAAAAATAAATTCAAAACAAAAAATCAATCATGAGTAAAATAAGTATTAAGCCTTTAGCAGATCGTGTTCTAGTAGAACCCGCTGCTGCCGAGACCAAAACTTCTTCTGGTATCTTCATCCCAGATACAGCGAAAGAAAAACCTCAAAAAGGAACTGTAGTCGCAATCGGAAGTGGAACAAAAGACAACCCTATCACTGTTGCAGTAGGCGACAGCGTTTTGTACGGTAAATACGCTGGAACTGAACTACAACACGAGGGTAAAGATTACCTAATCATGAAAGAAAGCGACATTTTAGCAATTGTCTAAATCATTTAAAAATTAAAACACAATGGCAAAAAAAATAGAATTTGATATTGAAGCAAGAGATGGCATCAAACGCGGTGTTGATGCACTTGCCAATGCAGTAAAAGTAACCTTAGGACCTAAAGGTCGTAATGTTATTATTGGAAAAGCTTTTGGAGCCCCACAAGTCACGAAAGATGGAGTTACAGTAGCTAAAGAAATTGAATTAGAAGATGCTCTTGAAAATATGGGAGCTCAAATGGTTAAAGAAGTTGCTTCTAAAACCAACGACCTTGCTGGAGATGGAACAACCACAGCAACTATTCTAGCACAAGCCATCGTAAAAGAAGGTCTTAAAAATGTAGCTGCCGGAGCCAATCCTTTGGATCTTAAGAGAGGAATTGACAAGGCTGTTGAAGCCATTGTTGAAACCCTTGGCAAACAAGCTGTTGCAGTAGGTGATTCTTCAGAAAAAATCAATCAAGTTGCAAGTATTTCTGCAAATAATGATTCTACCATAGGAGGCCTTATCACAGAAGCTTTTGAAAAAGTGGGCAAAGAAGGAGTCATTACTGTTGAAGAAGCAAAAGGAACCGATACTTATGTTGACGTAGTAGAAGGAATGCAATTTGACCGTGGATACCTCTCTCCTTATTTCGTTACAGATTCAGAAAAAATGGAAGCTGATCTTGAAACCCCTTACATCCTTTTGTATGACAAAAAGATCTCTACGATGAAGGATTTACTTCCTGTTCTTGAACCCGTAGCACAAACAGGGAAACCTCTTTTAGTAATCGCAGAAGATGTTGATGGCGAAGCTTTGGCAACACTTGTTGTAAATAAACTTCGTGGAGCATTGAAAATTGCAGCAGTAAAAGCTCCTGGTTTTGGAGACCGAAGAAAAGCAATGTTAGAAGACATTGCCATCCTAACGGGAGGTACTGTAATTTCAGAAGAAAGAGGATTTACCCTTGAAAATACAACTCTTGAAATGCTCGGAACAGCTGAAAAAGTGACTATCGATAAAGACAATACTACCGTGGTAAATGGTAACGGTTCCGGCGACGATATCCAGGCAAGAGTCAGTCAGATTAAAGCTCAAATTGAGTCAACAACCTCTGACTACGACAAAGAGAAACTTCAAGAACGTCTTGCAAAACTCTCTGGAGGAGTTGCTGTACTTTATGTAGGTGCGCCTTCAGAAGTTGAAATGAAAGAAAAGAAAGATCGTGTGGATGATGCACTTCACGCTACCCGAGCCGCTGTTGAAGAGGGTATTGTAGCTGGAGGTGGAGTTGCTCTTCTCAATGCTAAAAAAGTTTTAGATCAACTTAAATCTGAAAATGCTGACGAAGCCACAGGTATCCAAATCATCAACAAAGCTGTTGAATCGCCGTTGCGTACCATCGTAGAAAACTCTGGAGGAGAAGGCTCTGTTGTTGTTTCCAAAGTAGCTGAAGGTAAAGATAACTTCGGTTACAATGCTAAAGAAGGTTCTTATGTTGACATGCTGAAAGAAGGAATCATTGATCCTAAAAAAGTAACTCGTGTGGCCTTGGAAAATGCTGCTTCAGTTTCAGGTATGATTCTCACTACAGAATGTGCATTAATTGATATTAAAGAAGAGGCTCCAGCTCCCCCACCAATGGGCGGCGGCGGAATGCCCGGAATGATGTAAAATTCATTTTCGATCAAATAAAAGGCTGCCCATGGGCAGCCTTTTTTGATTTCATTAAAATTTAATACCTTTAAAGGAACCTAATCTTATTATCATGACAAAAAAAATTTTACTTTCTGGTATTGTAGGCACCATCGTTTATTATCTTTTAGGATGGTTGGTCTACGGATTCATCCTCCCTGAAAAATCAACAGGCGAAGAGTCCATGTTATTTATTTTTCTAGGATGCTTGTTTTACGCATTCCTTATTGCTTATGTTTTTTGCAAATTGGCGCAGCTAACCAGTTTTAAAACAGGGCTTACCGCAGGACTCGTTATGGGAATTCTTTATGCAATGGTCTGGTATTTCTTTATGAATTGGGAATTCAAACCCATGGCTATTATTGAAGAAATTATCATCGGTGGTCTGATGACTGCAGTTCTCGGAGGGGCTGTTGCTTATGTAAATGGAAAAGTTGGATGAAAATTGTAAAGGCGGATCCTTTCTGATCCGCCTTTATTTAAACTAATCCTTCTTCTCCCGATCATACAAACAACACATTGGCAGATTGTCATAAACAGCATCTGGCGCTTTTGCCATAGGGGTATCGTGCCCCGCATTTGCTATGGCTTTTTGAAGTGTTTCAGCACTTGCCTTGTTAGGGTCGTGTAGTACCGAAATAATATTGGAGGGAATATCCCAAGTTGCCATTTTTACACCTTTTACGGAAAAAGCCGCTTTTTCTATCCGCTTTTTACACATCTCACAATTCCCATTTACTTCAAAAGAGATTTTGGTATTCTTTTTCTGTTTTTCTTGAGCCATTACTCCCATGGGCAAGGCCAGCATAAGTACTAAAATTAATTTTTTCATCATTGTTTTTTTTAAAATTATAAATTCCATCTCAATCCGGCATAAATCATGCGTCCAAATATTGGTGCATAGATTTGTGCTGTATCAAAATCTGCACCAAAAGGGTTCTCTGAACCGATAATCGGATTGATTTGCGTGTAGTTTCCAAAATTCTCCAACCCAGCATAGATTTCGAAATTTGTTTGTAACGCTCGTGTGAGTTGACTGTTCCAAATTCCGTAAGAGGGAGAATATGACCCATTGACATCTCTAGAAGTTGAAACAAGTCGTTGTTTTCCAACAGCATGATAGGTCAAATCCCAACGCCACTGCGATCCTTTTGGTTTGCGTTCAGACTCCCAACCCATATTGGCAAAAAATCGATTTTGAGCTTGTAATGGCCGCTGTAAAAACCCAGAATCATAAGTTGTCTTTACATCGTAATTTTTGTAGGCAAAACGAAAACTCAAAGCCTTTACTGGGGCATAATCTATCGCCAATTGAAAACTATTCGCTCGGCTAGGGCCTTCCAAATTGTAAAATGATATTTGGTGTTTTTGCTCCCAATCGACTACTACTTGATCGGTAAAATTCGTAATGTAATAATCGGCTGTAATGTCTCCACTTCCATTCCCTAAATTAAAAAGCTGACGAATACTGATTCCATAATTCCACGCTTTTTCAGGATTTAAACCGTAAATAGTTCCTCCATTTTGAATGATCGAAATGACTCGGTTTGTTCCAAATAAAGTTTGATTTTCAGCAAAAATATTCGCTGCTTTTCGTCCACTACCAATCGAAGCTCGCAAAATTGTTTTAGGGTCAGGCAAAAAACGTGCATGGATTCTTGGAGTTACAAACGTTCCAAGATTGTTGTGAATGTCTGTGCGTATTCCTCCTACCAAACTAAAATTGTCTAGATTATCGTAACTGTACTCAAAAAATCCAGCGATCGAACGATCGGTTCGACTAAAATAAAACTGATCAACCGTCTCGAAATAGTTATCGTATGCAACATTGATTCCTGCTTTAAACTTATTTTTGGTATTCCCAATAATCGAATTAAACAAAACGTTTACATACAAACTTTCTTGATCAATTTCATAAATCCTTGCCCCGTAATAAGCCTCTTGTGAGTGCTTGCTGTAGGCCGATTGGAAACCAAAACTCTGATAAGGAATCTCAGGAAAAACATAACCTACTTTTAAGGATGCATCCAAACGTTGTGTTTTGATCTCACTCCCCCAAATTGAATTTGAATTTCGGTCTAGATTAGGATCATAACCCAATGATCCGATTTGTTTTTGATCGTCCATCCAACGAATACTCCCAAAACCGACCCAGCCCTTTTCAGCATCAATGTATTGCCAACGATTCAAAAAATTAACTTGTTTTGCTAAAGGAACATCTAGAAAAGAATCTCCATTTTGATCCATCGACTGAGTTCGTTGATTGCCATGCAAAAATAAACCTGTACTCCATTTCTCATTCCATTTTTTATTGCCTTGAAGATTCATTTCTTGCCTCCCATTGGCCGAGGTAAATAGATTTAAAAATAAGGGGACATCCGTAAACGGTTTTTTTATTTCCGTATTGATTTGACCTGCAATACTTTCAAAACCGTTTACTACACTCCCTGCCCCTTTGGTAATTTGAATACTTTCAATCCAGGTTCCTGGAGTAAAGGTTAACCCATAAGCCTGAGAAGCGCCTCGAACCATGGGAATATTTTCCTCAGAAATAAGCAAATATGGACTGGTTAATCCTAACATTTTTATCTGTTTGGTTCCTGTCAAAGCATCCGAAAAATTAACATCTATGGAAGGGTTGGTCTCAAAACTTTCAGACAAATTACAACAGGCTGCTTTTAATAATTCCGCACTGTTGACATTAACAATGTTTTGCGCTTCCAAATACGATTTTTGAATGGCCTTACGCCTTTGGGTAAGTGTAACTTCATCTAAAGACTCTGCTTCTGAAGAGGTCAAAAGATGCGTGATTGTTTTTTGGCCTCGTATGCGGAGGGTGTCTGTCTTAAAACCAAGAAAACTGATGACCAATTGATCCGTTGATTTTTGAAAGGCTAATTTAAAATAACCTTTTTCATTGGTAGTGGCACCCACTTGGGTATCCAACCAATAAATACTTGCCCCTTCTAGCGGGATGTCTTTGGACCCTTCCTTGGTTAGAACGGTTCCTTCAAGTGTCTCCTGTGCATAGCCCAAAAGACAACTAATACTCAATAATAATAATAAGATGGATTTCATTTGTTGTTGTTTTGATTAGATAGAAATTTAGAGCGTGTACTAAAATTCAACTAACCGTAAACAACAAAAGAATGATTTAATAAATAGATTTTATTTTTCCTCGGAGGGGGTGGAACCCATTTGAGAAGTACCCCTTGATTTGAAATCGAAACCTTTAGGAGTTCAAAACTTTTACTAGGAACAACCGCATTTACACTCAATGAAGTTAATCTCGAATCACTTTCAAACTTTTGAGGTTCGTGATTTTGAAAAAGAAGGGTGTCGTCATTACAACAAGAAGTCTTTGTAAAGCTTGTAGTCTCAGGAAATTTTTCGTTTTCTTCCATCTCCATCCCACAATTAGAAGGATGAGAGGCTAAAGAGATTGTAGCAATCTGAGAACCACAATAATGAACATTCAATGCAAAGCCCACTCGAGTGCCCAAAATCATTAAGGCAAGGATAAGACTACTAAATTGTTTTTTGTTCATGATGCAAAATTACAATTTTTATAAAACATAGCCTAAAATCAAAATACAAGACATGATGATCATGATTCCATTTTCGATCAAAGTAGCTTCGGTCATTGGAAGTTTTAAGGCGGTTCCTAGACACGCACACTGAATGGCAGATTTGTTTAAAAGGGAATTCAAAACGCCATAAGTGGTGCTTGATAAAATAATTAGCGTAACCACTAGAACTAAGGGAAGTTGCCAGGATAATAAAAATGCAATCCCGAGGGCAGTCTCAAGAAAAGGATAGCATTTCGCATAAAAAAGACTCCTCCTTGCAAGAGGATCATACCTTGCGAACGAAGCAGGAAAGCCCCTGTAGTCTAAAAATTTGAAGAAGCTAAATGTGATAAAAAACAAACCCATGAAATACAACATCATTTGATCGGCACTGGCTCCAGTCAAATAGGATAAAAATAATGTCCCAGAAATCAAATAGCCAAAAATCAGAAAAAGAGGAAACAATGCTTTTAACTTTGATTCAACTTGCTGATCCGCTTCGGATGACATTTTCTCAAAGTTTGAAATTTGATATTTTTTTCCCAAAATTTCACTTAAATAGTTCAAAGGGATCTGATTATCTACTTTTAGAATAACTTTTCCAGTTTCCAAGGAAACCTCAGCTTCAAACACCCCCTCAATGGAATTTAATTTTCCCATGACTCCCTCCCTGCAGTTTTGGCAAGTCATGCCCTGAATATGCAATTGTTGTTCCATAATTTTTTTTCAAAAATCTTAAATTTTAAGCAGTTTTAAGTAGCTCTTGAGTTAAATGTTAGTTAAACAAAAATAGGTGTGTGAAATCTCAAAACAAATTGCTCGTATTGAGCGATTTAATACTTACTTTTGTCACCTATGAGCACAGCTGATCACGCAGAAATTTTACAACAAATCTCAAAACTCCTCAAAAAGGAGTATGGCTCAGTTCAGCGCGGCTTAAATTCTATCTGCGACCACCTAAAAAATAATCTAAAAGCCTACGATTGGGTTGGGTTCTATTTTTCAGATTTTGAAAATCAGATGCTTCACCTGAAAGCCTTCAGCGGAACTCCAACAGAACACACTTCCATTCCGTTTGGAAAGGGAATTTGCGGTCAAGTTGCCCTTTCTAACGAAAATTTTGTAGTGCCCGATGTCAAGGCACAAGATAATTACATTGCATGCAGTGTTGATGTCCGTTCCGAGCTTGTAGTGCCTCTTTTTTTAGAAGACAAAAACATTGGTCAAATTGATATTGATTCCAAAACCCCTAATCCTTTTTCTAAAGAAGATGAAGAACTTTTAAGTTCCGTATGTAAACTGGTTTCTGCTACCTACGGCAATTTATTAAAACAACTTTAAAGCTATGAATCAAAAAAAAATTAAAACGGCTCTCATATCCGTTTTCGATAAAACAGGATTAGAACCCTTAATCGAAATACTTGTTGCAAACGGGGTTCAATTGTATTCTACAGGAGGTACCGAAAAATTTATTCGTGACTTGGGTCATAGTGTCAATGCAGTTGAAGATCTTACTGGGTATCCCTCAATTTTGGGAGGACGAGTGAAAACATTGCACCCTAAAGTTTTTGGCGGAATATTAAATCGAAGCCATGTAGAGAGCGATCAGTCGGAATTGGAACAATTTGAGATTCCTGCATTGGACTTAATTGTTGTTGATCTTTATCCTTTTGAAAAAACAGTTGCGGGAAATGCAACAGAAAGTGAAATCATTGAAAAAATAGACATTGGAGGAATTGCTTTGATCCGAGCGGCAGCCAAAAATTTTAACGATGTATTTTGTATTTCAAACAAAGAAGACTACGCTTCTTTCATTGAGGTGTATCAGGCTTCTGAAGGTGCTCCGGATTTGGAAAAAAGAAAGGAATTTGCCGTTAAAGCCTTTCACACTTCTTCCCATTACGACTCCGCAATTTTCAATCATTTTGATACCAGTAATGCACGTTTAAAACTAAGCGTAGGAGAATCAAAAATTCTACGATATGGTGAAAATCCGCATCAACAAGGACGTTTTTTTGGGGCTCTTGATGAACTGCTAGAGCAGGTTCACGGAAAGGCAATCTCTTACAACAACCTTTTGGATATTGATGCTGCAGTAAATCTAATGCTTGAATTTTACGATGGCAAACCCGCTTTTGGTATTTTAAAGCACAACAATGCCTGTGGTTTTGCAGTAAGAAATTCATTAGCCCAAGCTTACAGCGATGCCCTTGCAGCTGATCCTGTTTCCGCCTTCGGAGGGGTTTTAATTTGCAATAAAGTTCTGGATCTGAATACAGCAGAAGCAATACATCAACTTTTTTGTGAAGTTGTCATTGCGCCAGACTATGAACCCGAAGCACTCGAATTACTAAAAAAGAAGAAAAATCGAATTTTGTTAGTCCAGAAAGAAACTTCTTTAGCTAACCAGACGGTCCGAACTTGTCTGAACGGTTATCTTGTTCAGGATAAAGATGCCAAAACAGACACAAAAGAAGACCTTACAACCGTTACCAAAATTGCACCTTCTTCTGCTGAAATTGATGATTTGATCTTTGCCTCAAAAATATGTAAGCACACCAAGTCTAATACCATCATTTTAGCTAAAAACCAACAACTGCTCGCGTCCGGTACAGGACAAACCTCTAGGGTTGATGCCCTTCACCAATCCATTAACAAAGCCAAGAGTTTTGGTTTTGAATTGGATGCTGCTGTAATGGCAAGTGATGCCTTTTTCCCTTTTCCTGACTGTGTTGAAATAGCAAATAACGAAGGGGTCAAAGCGGTTATTCAACCGGGTGGGTCCATTAAAGATCAAGACTCCATTTCCTATTGTGATAAACATAAAATGACAATGGTTTTTACAGGAGTACGTCACTTTAAACATTAATTCATAATTTTATAAAATACAATATCAAAAATGGGATTATTTACAGACGAAATTGCAATTGATTTAGGGACAGCAAATACACTAATTATTCATAACGACAAGGTCGTTGTAAACAGTCCCTCAATTGTTGCTATTGACCGTACCACTAATAAAGTCATTGCAATAGGTCAAGAGGCCAATATGATGCAAGGGAAAACCCATGAAAATATTCGAACTGTTCGACCATTAAAAGATGGAGTAATTGCAGACTTTAATGCATCTGAACAGATGATTAATCGTTTGATAAAAAGCGTTCCTAGTCTGAATCGTCGGTTTTTTTCACCTTCCTTACGAATGGTTATTTGTATTCCATCAGGGATTACTGAAGTGGAAATGCGAGCCGTTAAAGAATCCGCAGAACGGGTAAACGGCAAAGAAGTTTACCTGATTCATGAACCCATGGCGGCTGCCATAGGTATTGGAATTGACATCATGCAGCCTAAGGGAAATATGATTGTAGATATTGGAGGAGGAACAACAGAAATCGCCATCATAGCCCTATCCGGTATTGTTTGTGATAAGTCAATCAAAATTGCAGGTGATGTATTTACCAGTGACATCATCAATTACATGCGGAGTAAACACAATCTTTACGTAGGTGAAAGAACCGCTGAAAAAATTAAAATTATCGTTGGGAGTGTAATGGAAGAACTAGACAATCCGCCTGAGGAAATGTCTGTACAAGGACGAGATCTGCTCTCTGGAAAACCGAAACAAGTCATCATTAATCATGGTGAAATTGCAAAAGCTTTAGACAAATCAATCTTACGCATAGAAGATGCAATCATGGAGGCTTTGTCTCAAACTCCTCCCGAATTAGCAGCCGATATTTACAATACGGGAATCTATCTTGCTGGAGGAGGTGCCCTTTTAAGAGGACTTGATAAACGCCTTTCTCAAAAAACGGATCTGCCCATCTACGTAGCTGAAGATCCGCTTCAAGCTGTAGTAAGAGGTACAGGAATTGCATTAAAAAACACGGAACGTTTTAAAACTGTTTTGATTAAATAAGCTTGGTATGCAGCGAATCCTCAATGCGCTTCTCCAATTTAGAAATCCAATTCTCTATTTTTTTTTACTTGGTCTCTCCATTGCTTTTTCATTCAATCAAAGTCCCTTTCACCAATACACTATTGAAAAATACGGTTTCTACTTTTCGACAAAAATCTATGAAATCAAAGATGGACTAAGCCACTATTTCAACCTTAAGAAGGTTAACCAGCAACTGCTTGAGGAAAACAAACAACTCAAATCGAGGGAATTGGCCTCACCCCTTATTCCTCTTTATCCTGAAGCATTAGAAAAACCCAAACGATTTCCATTTAAGGTAAAAAAGGCGAACGTACTCAAGAATAGTTTTAATAACAAACGTAATTTTTTGACTCTTGATATGGGTTCAAAACAGGGTATTCAACCTGAAATGGGAGTGATTTCGAAAAATGGAATTGTAGGAGTGGTACATTCTGTAACTCCAAATTATTCAAATGTTATCTCCCTTTTACACCAAGACCTAAAAATCAATGTTCGGACAAACAAAAGTCCTGCATTTGGTTCGTTGGTATGGTCGGGTAAAAATCCTACTGAATTCCTGATCGAAGACGTCGTGTCCAATGCAAATATTAGTGTGGGAGACACAATTGTTACGGGTGGAATGTCGTCTTATTTCCCTCTTGGTATTCCCGTAGGTAAGATTACAAAACTTGAAAAAATACAAGGCAGTGGTTACTACTCCATTGAAGCCTCACTTCTCAATGACCTATCACAGGTTTACTACGTTTACATTTTAGAAAATATTGATTTTCAAGAACTCCAATCGCTTAAAAAGAAACTTCCTCAATGAAATCCTTTCCCCTCGTTTCTGTAGTTTCTTTTGTCGTCCTCGTCTTAGCACAAGTCATGGTCTTTAACCACTTGCATGTTTTTAAGACAATAAATCCAATAATCTATTTGTTATTTTTTGTTTTTTATCGCTTTGAAAGTAATCAAACCTTACTGATAGCCCTTTCCTTTTTACTGGGCTTCTCAATAGATCTACTCTCACAGTCAGGTGGCGCACATACCATTGCAACACTTACGATAGGTTTCATACGACCTTTTATCATTCGCTACGCGTTTGGAAATACTATGGAAACTCCCCAAAGCTATTTCAGCGACAACAGAATTCTAAACAAGCTAATTTATTTGGTACTACTCGTTCTTCTCCATCAATTACTTTACTTTACAATCGTTTTTTACAGTATTGATGCCCTCTACCATATTGTAAAAAATACGTTACTCACTTCAATAATTTCACTAATTTTAATGGGGATTACAATTAGCTTTTACCCCACTAAAAAATGATCAGAAAGTTTGTTTTATTGAGTTTTACACTGGGAAGCTCTTTGATGTTTCTCATTCAATTGCTCTCGCTCCAAATTTTCAATTCAGATTACAATGAATTGTCCCTCAACAATGCGGTTGAAAAAAGACCCATTTATCCTACAAGAGGACTTATTTACGATAGAAACGGAGTCCTTTTGGTGGCAAATCAACCTGTTTACGATTTGATGGTCATTCCCGAAAATACAATCTCCTTTGACACCCTTGAGTTAATTTCTTTTTTAGAGATTGATAAAGAAGAACTAGAGAATCGCCTAGGTAAAGCCAAACGATTTTCCTCCAAAAGACCCTCTGTTATTTCTCGCCAAGTAAGTAAAGAAAAACAAGCACTTTTTCAAGAGAAAATATGGAAATACACAGGATTCTATTTTCAGAAAAAAACCATCCGAGACTACAATTTACCCCTTGCATCAAATATTCTAGGCTACACGAGTGAAATTAATCCTTCCGAATTAAAAAATAAAACCGATTACGATCTGGGTGAGATGATTGGTCGTCAAGGAATAGAAAAAACCTACGAGTCTGAACTTAGAGGAAAAAAGGGATTTCGATTTTTTCAAAAGGATCGATTCAATAGAATCATTGGTCCCTATGAAGAGGGTTCGTTTGACACCAAAGCAGAAGCTGCAAAAAATCTAAATTTGACCATAGATGCCCAGCTTCAAGCTTATGGAGCGGAATTGATGCAAAATAAAAGGGGAGGGATTGTTGCTATCGAACCCGCTACCGGTGAAGTTTTAGCTTTGGTTACTGCACCTAGTTATGACCCCAATGTCCTTCTTGGAAGTGACCGCTCTAAAAATTTTAGAAAACTTGTAAAGGATACCATCGCAAAACCATTGTTTGACAGGGGTCTGCAAGCTGAATATGCACCGGGTTCTCCATTCAAAACGCTCAACGCACTCATTGCACTTCAAGAAAATGTAATTACACCCAAAACTCTTTTTTCGTGTAATCAAGGGCATTATTACGCCAGAGGTGCTTTTATGAAATGTCATTGCCCCATTGGTACTACCAACAATTTGTTAAGAGGGATTTACAACTCCTGTAACAGCTACTTTGCTAAAACTTATGTAAACATTTTAGAAAACGACTCAACAACTGCCGCTGGCCTTGATCGATGGAGGGATTATTTAAAACGATTTGGGTTGGGAGATTACTTGGGTTACGATCTTCCGATAGGGAAAAAAGGATTTATTCCTAATAGTTCTTACTACGACCGTTGGTACCGAAAAGGAAGTTGGGGCCCAACAACAGTAATATCAAATGCCATTGGGCAAGGGGAAGTGCTGACCACTCCCATTCAAATGGCAAATTTTACTGCCGCAATTGCAAATAGAGGATATTTTATCAAACCTCATTTTACCCTACCCAAAAATGATACCCTGAAGGATTCTTTATTTCCAAAAAACGAAACTTTTATTGAGGCGCGCCATTTTGAAACAGTCATTGAAGGCATGCATCAAGTAGTAGAAATGGGAACTGCCCGTATTGCTAAAATACCCGGAATTGAAGTTTGTGGTAAAACCGGTACGGCAGAAAATTTTATTCGGCTAGATGGAGCTAAAACCCAACTTACAGATCACTCCATTTTTATCGCTTTTGCGCCCAAAGAAAATCCCAAAATTGCTCTTGCCGTATTTGTCGAAAATGGATATTGGGGCGGACGATGGGCAGCACCCATAGCCAGCCTGATGATAGAAAAATATTTAAAGGGTGAGGTCAAAAGAAGTTGGCTTGAAAACAGAATGGTCAACGGTAGTCTGATGGATGAATACATGAAACCCTTGTCTGGAAAGCCATTTGAAATCAATGAATAACAATGTTTTTTTTCGTTTAGATTGGATGAGTATTTTGATTTATCTGGCTTTGGTGGGCTTTGGATTAATCAATATTTATTCTACTACTTTCGATGACAGTACCTTGTCTTTCTGGAACCCTGCAGGTATTGCAGGAAAACAGTTTTGGATTTTTACTGCTTGCCTCTTCACGCTTCCATTCATATTGTTAATCAAATCCAATTTTTTTGAACATCTAAGCTATGTATTTTACGGACTTTCTCTGCTGAGTCTAATTGGATTGTTCTTTTTTGGACAAACAATTTCTGGAGCTACTTCCTGGTACAAAATCGGCGGATTCGGTTTGCAACCTGCAGAATTTGCTAAAATCACAACAGCACTTGTCATTGCTGCATATTTGAGTGAAATACAAACAGATATCCGTAAAACAAGTCACCTTTTTAGGGCCCTGCTTCTTGTTTTAGTTCCGGTGGTATTGATTGTACTTCAACCCGATGCGGGCTCAGCTTTGGTTTTCTTTGGACTTTTTTTTGTTCTTATTCGCGAAGGGGTTGATTTACGTTGGCTTTATTTCGGTCTAGGCCTCATTGCAATTTTTATTGTTACATTACTTTTTAGTCCATTAACGGTGAGCGGAGTTATTGCACTGATTTTATTTGTCATTTTTAACGTACTGAAAAAATCAAAAAACAAACTAAAGCTTTTTTTAATTTTAGTTGGTGCTAGTATTTTCTTCTCCTTTTCTGTAGATTTTATTTTCAATTCTGTTTTTGAACAACGCCATCGAGATCGTTTCAACATCATTTTGGGTTTAGAAACCGATACTAAAGGAATTGGATACAACATCAATCAATCCAAAATTGCTATTGGATCCGGAGGGTTTTCAGGGAAAGGATTCTTAAATGGCACCCAAACCAAAGGTGATTTTGTTCCCGAACAGCAAACCGACTACATTTTCAGTACCATAGGTGAAGAATGGGGGTTTTTAGGAAGCAGTTTTCTAATTATTCTTTTTACACTGCTGATTTTTAGAATTGTTTCCCGTTCCGAAAAACAAAATAGTTCCTACAAGCGTATCTTTTCTTATGCTTTTGCCAGCATGCTATTTATGCACTTTTTTGTCAACATAGGAATGACGCTTGGCTTGGTACCTACCGTTGGAATTCCGCTGCCCTTTATCAGCTATGGAGGATCTAGTTTAATGGCGTTTAGCCTGATGCTGTTTATTTACTTGAATTTTGACTCTCAGCGTCTCTCTACTTAATTTTTCACATCCAGAATATCTCTCAGACTATTCCCCAAGGTCATAAAAGCCAAAACAAGGGTCATTATCGCAAGACCTGGAAGTATTGCCAAATAGGGTTTTCCCAACAATAAGTATCGGAAGTGATCTTTTACCATCCCACCCCAACTGGGCATAGGAGGCTGAGCACCAATTCCCAAGAAACTCAACCCGCTTTCCATCAAAATAGCACTGGCAAAATTGGCTGCTGAAATTACAATTAAAGGCGCAACGACTAGGGGTAAAATGTGCTTTATCAAAATTCTTGTCTTAGAAAACCCCAATACAGTACCTGCCTGAATGTAAAGGGCTTCCTTGATCGATTTTACTTGACCCCGCACCAAACGGGCTACATCGACCCACATGGTGAGTCCTACAGCAACGAAAACTTGCCAATAGCCTCTTCCCAAGGCTAAGGTAATGGCAATGACCATAAGAAGCGTAGGAACCGACCATACTACATTAATTAGCCACAAGATGAGGCGATCTACCCAGCCTCCCAAATAACCGGCCACAGCACCCAAAAACACCCCTATTGTTAAAGAAATAAAAACCGCAACAAACCCGATGGAAATCGAAATACGGGAACCTACCAGAAGTCTGCTCAACAAATCACGTCCGTATTTGTCTGTTCCAAGTAAGAATCTTTTTGTGTAGAGGTATTGAGAAGCTATTTCTTGCTGAGTACTAAGCCCTTCAAACTGATCAAATGAAATTGTTTCAAAATAGTCTGTGGCGTTGCCGTATCTTTTAAATTCTAGACTGGAAGCTGACCATCGGATCTCACTAATTGGAATTTCTTCATTGGTGTTTAATCTACCGCTTAAAAAAGACGTTTCTTCATTTTCACTTGATCTTGGAATTAAAAGCATTTGACACGAAAATCCAGGAGGTTTAGAATGGATCGACAAATGCATCTGATTGGCGAATTGGGTATTGTCTGGGGCCAGTACATAGGCAAATAAAGCAACTAAGGCAATGAGTAAAATAAAAAGCGTGCTCCCTAGCGCCCAAACATCACTTTTAAAGCGTTTTAAGAAGCGCTTTAACTCCAAGGCTAATTGTCTTTAACCTGTGCAATAGGCTTGCCCAGGTTGATTTGGTGGGATAGGTCTTTTAAAATTTCAACTGCTTCAGAGATGTACAAATCCTTCTTTAAAGACAGTTCCCAACGTTTTCTTTTTTCAATCAAATCTTCATTTGGAGCTTCTGTTGAAACTGCATCGGGAAGCCATTGAAATTCCAAATCAGATTCAAACTCTGTTATCTTTTTAAAGCGATCGGAATACGTTCTACTAGAATCTCTTTTAGATTTAAACGATTCATAATCTAAAAAATAATGCGAATCGTTTTGTTGCTTCTTTATCCACGCTGCTTGCTCATTAATAAGGGCAACAAAGGGGTTCTCTTCCAATCGTTGTTTACTTCGTTCTACAGAATAGTCGTAATTATTAAATGTTGGCAAGGGGGTGTATGAGGCTGGCGTAATTCGATCCCAAGAGAGGGGATTGTCTTGGTCTTTTTCTCCCATATCTACCAAAGCATACCGATCTGGAAAAACGATATCACTTTTTACTCCTTCCAATTGAGTAGATAGTCCATTGATCCGATAGAACTTGTCTGTAGTAACTTTTAGCGCTCCGAAATCGCCATAAGTACCTCCACTGATCATTCGATTAAGATCAAAAATATTTTGAACGGTTCCTTTTCCGAAAGTCTGTTTGCTTCCCAGCACTATGGCACGTTTGTAATCTTGTAAAGCCGCTGCAAGAATTTCGGAGGCCGATGCAGAAAATTCATTAACCAAGATCACAAGAGGCCCATCCCAAACCACACTAGGGTCGGTATCTTCTAATACTTCTTTTCTCCCTCCTGTACTTTTAACTTGAACCACTGGACCCTCTTTGATGAAATAGCCCGTCATGTCCACTACGGTTTTAAGTGATCCACCGCCATTATTTCTAAGGTCAAGGATAATTCCCTTAACATTATTTCTTTTCAATTGCTCCAATTCCTTCTTTACATCTATGGCTGCATTGCGCTCGTTGTAATCTTCAAAGTTGATGTAAAATTTTGGGAGATTAATTAGACCATAATTCCCTGTTGCGTCTTTAATAAGTGAAGATTTGGCGTAGGTTTCTTCGAGTTGAACAACATCACGGGTTACACTAACTACCTCTACGGTACCGTCCACTCTTCGAACGGTTAAATAGACTCGAGTTCCTTTGGGGCCTTTAATTAGCTTAACGGCATCGTCTAACACCATACCTGAAATATCTACGGGTTCTTCCCCTTCTTGACCCACTTTGAGTATGGCATCACCAATTTCCAAAAGTTCGTCTCTCCAGACCGGCCCTCCGGAAATGACCTCAACTATTTTTACTTGCTGATTTCTTTTGCTCAATCGTGCACCAATTCCTTCAAACTTACCGGACATGCTGGTGTCAAAACGCTCTTTATCACTAGGAGCCAAATAATTTGTATGCGGATCAAACTGAAGTACGATAGCATTTACGTAAACCGAAAACCAATTTTTTCTTTTAAAGTCATCGTAATTTTCAAATAAATTACTCATGTTTTCTTTGATGTCTTCTCTGGCTTTTAATTCGAGTTCAATATCTGAAGTGGGGATAAAAGTGGAGTCTTTTTCCGCTTGCTTTCTCTCATCGTCTTTTTTGGAAGTGAAGTTTTGCAGTGCGTTCAACTTAAATCGTTTTCTCCAAAGCTGCTTTAATTCCGATAAATTTGAAGCATAAGGAGCCGTTTCAAAATCCAAATCAATTTCCTCTTTTTTAGAAAAATCAAAGGGATTGTCCAGAAGTTCTTCGTAAAATGCTTCTACCTGATCCATCCGCTGGATGAGTTTGTTGTAGGTCAAATCGAAAAAGGACAGTTCTGTGTTTTTGATCTGATCGTCAATTTGGTATTTAAAAGACTCAAAAGAATTAATATCCGATTGAAGAAAAAAACGGTGTTGCCCGTCTAAATCGTTTAAATAATTCATGTACACATTTTCAGAAAAGCTGTCATTGATGTCTTTGGGACTAAAATGACCTCGTTCAAGTACATAAGAAATGATTTCCAACAAAAGTTTGTCTTTATTGGGATCTTCTTCTTTTAAACTAAATCCGAAAAGCAGTCCGCTAACTAGAATAAGCGATAAAGGCAAAATAAAAGAGCGCATAGTATTTTTTTTTACTGTCTAAAGATAAACATATTTGAAAACAGTTTTGTTAATATTGTTTTAAAACCAAAGGGGAAAAAGATTCCTTACCTTAGCAGTTCAAGACATTTATGAAAAAAAGACCTTTAATTTTAGTAACCAACGACGACGGTATTACCGCTCCTGGAATTCGCACCTTGATAGAAATCATGAATGAAATTGGAGAGGTTGTTGTTGTGGCTCCTGACAGTCCCCAATCTGCGATGGGACATGCCATCACCATAAACTCTACCCTACATTGTGAAAAAATCACCATAGCCGAGGGTCCTCAATTGGAATACAGTTGTTCTGGAACGCCTGCAGACTGTGTAAAGTTGGCTGTCAACGAGATTTTGGGTCGCAAACCCGATCTGTGTGTTTCGGGCATCAACCACGGCTCCAATTCTTCGATCAATGTTATTTACTCCGGTACAATGAGTGCTGCTATGGAAGCCGGGATTGAAGGTATTCCTGCCATTGGTTTTTCTCTTTTGGATTTTAATTGGAATGCCGATTTCAATCCGCTGAGAACTTACATTAAAAAAATAACCCTTGAAGCCTTGACCAACGGGATTCCAAAAGATGTGGTCTTGAATGTAAATTTCCCTAAACTGAAAGAAGAAGAAATCAAAGGAATTAAAATCTGTAGGCAAGCCAAGGCGTGTTGGGTTGAGAAGTTTGATAAAAGAACCAATCCTATGGGCCGAGAATACTATTGGCTTACAGGAGCTTTTGTAAATGAAGACAAAGGGGAAGATACTGACGAATGGGCTTTAAAAGAAGGCTTTATTTCCATCGTTCCTACGCAATTTGATTTGACGGCACATCACAGTATTCAACAATTAAACACATGGAATTTTTAAAAGATAAATACTTTTTTTGGGGAATGTTAACCGGCTTGTTATGGACTAGTTTTGGGGTAATTCTGCTTATTTTCTTTCTTTCCGATGCCTCGCTAGAGGATTCCATTTTTTATTTGCATGAGCAAAAAAGACTTGGAGGTTTAATATCCATGGCTGCTTTGATCAACCTTCCTTTATTTTTTATTGCATTGCGTAAAAATAAAGTTCCTTTTGCAGCGGGCATCGTCGCAATATCCATGCTAACGGTCTTCTTTATCGCTTTATTGAAAATGAATTAATAGGCCAACAGGTGAAATACTATCTTATTTCTGGGGAAGCTTCGGGAGATTTGCACGGTGCACACTTGATCGCTGCTTTAAAAAAGCAAGATCCCCATGGGGTGTTTCGGGCATGGGGCGGTGACCTTATGGAAAAAGAGGGCGCCCATTTGGTAAAGCATTTCAAAGACCTTGCTTTTATGGGATTTTGGGAAGTGGTTCGTCATTTGCCTACCATCTTAAAAAATATCCGTTTTTGTAAACAGGACATTTTACAGTTTCAACCCGATGTTATTATCTACATTGATTACCCTGGATTTAATCTGAGGATTGCTCAATGGGCAAAATCTCAGAAATTTAAAAATCATTATTACATCAGCCCTCAGGTTTGGGCATGGAAAGAAAGTAGAGTCCAAAAGATGAAGCAGTGCTTGGATGCACTTTATGTTATTTTACCTTTTGAAAAAACTTTCTTTGAAAAGAAACACCAGTTTCAAGTGCATTACGTGGGTCATCCTCTTATGGAATACATTCCCAGCCATCTTAAAAACAAAAACTTCCTTTCAGCAAATAATCTGGATAAGGACAAACCCCTAGTTGCCCTTCTGCCGGGAAGTCGGATTCAAGAGATTAAAAAAATGCTCCCGCTTTTTGTTGAAGTTGCCTCTCAATTTCCAAACCACCAATTTGTGATTGCAGGAGCACCGAGTATCGGTCGAGAACGTTACACGAAATGGATTGAAAAAACACAATTAAAAATTGTGTATGGCGCTACCTATGACCTTCTTCAACACAGCAATGCAGCCCTAGTTACTAGCGGAACAGCTACCTTAGAAACAGCACTTTTTAAAGTCCCTCAGCTGGTCTGTTACCGAAGTAGTTATGTAAGTTATTGGATTGGGAAACAAATCTTAAATCTCAAATACATTTCCCTTGTTAATCTTATTTTAAATAAGGAAACTGTTTTGGAGTTAATCCAAAATGAATGCAAGCCCAAAAGACTTGAACAAGAATTAAAAAACTTACTTGAGTTCAAAGATAAAGCCCAACAAGAAGGGTATCAAGAGCTTTTTTCATTACTGGGCTCTGGCGGAGCAAGTGATCGGACTGCCAGTTTGATCTGGGAATCTCTTCGCAAAAAATAGCATTTTCTTTTTCTGAAAATCCTTGTTAGTTTAGGGCATGAAATTGCCCCACTCGCCTTTACTAATCACAGTAATGTGTTTTACTTTTGGAGCTTGCCTCTCTTTTTTTGTTGCAGCTTCATTTTATGAATGGGTCTGGGTCGGTTGTGCTTTTCTTTTAGTTACACTCCTCTTCCAAATACTGAGCGTTGGAAAAATAGTTAAAACCATTTTGCTTTATTCCTGCTTTTTACTCTTCGGGCTGCTTTATTTTAAAGCCTATTATCAGCCTTCTAAAAATCATTTTCAATTTTTGAAAAGCAGTGGTGAAAATTTAAAACAAATTGAAATTCAAGATCACCTGGGAAGCTCTGATTTTTCCAATAGCTATTTGGGTAAAATTACTAACTGGGATAAACGGAACACAACAGGAAAAATTTTAATCCAACAATCGAAAGACAGCAGCACAAAACCTTGGTTGTTGGGTCAGAAAATTCTGACAATGGAGGAGGTCCGATTCCTAAAAGGCCCATTAAATCCAGGACAATTTTCGTACAAAAGCTATTTGGCTAACAAAAAAATTAATCATCGATTGAATCTCGATTCAAAAAATAGTGTTGCATTAGCAGAAAAAAAGTCAAGTCTAAAAGCATTAAGTAAAAGGTTAAGACATAATGCACTTCTTCAAATTGAAAAAAGCCCCCTTACGCATTCAAGTCAAGGAATGCTCAAAGCCCTACTTTTTGCAGAACGAAATGCTTTAGACGACACCCTGATTCAAAACTATGCCCATGCAGGAGTTGTCCATCTACTGGCACTTTCCGGATTGCATCTCGGATTGTTTGTAGGGTTTTTGTTGTATCTGCTTAAACCCTTGACCCGATTCAAATTTGGGACTTCAATTCGAACTATTACTATCGTTTGTTTTTTGTGGGGATTTGCATTTGTTGTTGGGTTCCCTGCTTCAGTCACTCGTGCCGTTAGCATGTTTAGTTTTATGATTATCGGTCGCAATTTGCATTATGGCAAACACACGTTTCACTACACGGTACTTTCATTTTTTATGCTGCTGCTTTGTTACCCTCCGTACTTGAAGTCTATCGGGTTTCAACTCAGTTATTTGGCTGTATTTGGAATTCTTTTAATTCATCCCTTACTCCAACGATTGTGGCGCCCTAAAACCCTACTTTTAAAAAGGTATTGGGAATGGACCACCGTGTGCCTAGCTGCTCAGTTGGCAGTAAGTCCGCTAAGCATTTATTATTTTCATCAATTTCCAAGTCTTTTTTTGATCAGTAATTTGTTGATCGTTCCTTTTTTTGGAATCTTTCTGATTCTTTGTATTGTGGTATTTTGCGTACTCCTATTTACTTCAATCCCCAAACTTTTAATAAACCTCTTTGAAAAGGTTGTTACGCTCCTTAATCAAAGTATTGAGTGGATTGCACAAAAAGAAGCTTTCCTCTTTGACAATTTATTTATCTCAACTAAAACGCTCTTGTTGATTTACTTCATCTTGATTCTTTGGGTGCTTTGGAATTACAAGAAATCGTTTTGGTGGATTGCTTCACTCGGGCTTGTAATGAGCGGATTGTTGTTTAATTATTCGATCGAACTGAAAAAATTTAGGGAAATAAATTCTTTTTGGGTTTTTCACAAACACAATGCTACGCTTATTGGACATCAAAAAAATTCTCATTTTCACTATTTCTCTTCAGTACCTGAAGCCACTAAATCACTGGTTTTAGATTTTACAAACTCAAGGCACATTTCAGCGAAAATCCCAATTAAAATTGAAAATTTTTACCTTCAGGGAACTTTTAAATTATTAATCTTAGACAATGATGAACCTTACGAATTGAAGCACTTTGAACCTCAATACATCTTGCTTAGAAACAATCCAAAATTAAATATTGAAAGGCTATTAAATTATTACAAGCCTCAAGTTCTTATTGCCGATGGATCAAACGCTACTTGGAATATTGCTCTGTGGGAAAAAAGCTGTCAAAATAGAACAACTCAATTTTACTACACAGGGAAGAACGGGGCATTAGAAATTAGCCTCTAAATTTTGGGCGGAACGATTTTCGGTAATTTTCAAAATCTTCGGGTTTAGAAAACACTTGGTAGTCTCCTTGCTTGATCATCTTTAAAAAAAGTTCCAACTGTTGGGGTTTTTGATACCCAACAACAGGCATGATAGGGTCTCCATTTTCACTAAAAAAAACCATGGTTGGATATCCTTTAACTCCTAAAAACTGAGTAAACTGGTGGGTTCCATTTCTGCCTTTTCGATTCGGATCATAATTGGGATTAGTAAACGTTTGATCAAAAAATTTAATTTCTTCCTGACCTTCAGCATTAAACTTTACGGCATAATAATGCTCGCTGATGTACCGAGATACATCAGGGTTTTGGAATGTGTTTTTATCCAGAAGCTTACACGGTCCACACCAATCGGTGTAAACATCCATAAATATTTTTTTAGGTACTTTCTTTTGAGCTTCCATTGCCTCCGCCAAACTCATCCATTGAATGTTTTGAGCATACAAAGTATTCAAGCCAATAAAAAGTGTCAAAAGGACTAATCGTATGTTTTTCATATGTTTCTTTTGTGATGTTTTCCCTTTAAATGTTTTAACTAAAATAGGCTTTATTTATTGTACTAAATCTTCCGCGCCATGGGTTAACCTCTTTAAGGGTTTTAAAAGGAGTATGACCAAAATTCCAATAATAGTACAAAAGATGAAAATTCCTGTAAATATTTGTTTTTCCCCTGCGGTCTCGGCGAAACCTCCTATGCTTGCCGCTAGCTTATTTCCTAATCCTGTAGCGGCCCAATACAGTCCCATAATGGAAGCTGCGTATTTAACAGGGGCTAGTTTTGTGATAAACGATAGAGATACTGGAGAGGCACATAATTCTCCAATCGTGTGAAATAGATAAGCCAATACAAGCCAGTACATCGCTGACTTGCCAAACAATTCATAATCCATTGCCGCAAAGCGCATGAACAAAAATCCCCAACCCATGATGACAATACCAATTGCAATTTTGTACAATGAAGAGGCTTCCTTTCCTTTCAATTTCATCCGCATCCAAAAAGCACCAACACCTACTGCGAGTGTAATGATAAAGAAAGAGTTTAACGATTGAAACCAAGAAGCGGGAATTTCAATTCCAAGCAACATCCGATCAGTTTTTTGTTTTGCGTAAAGATTCATTAAGCCTCCCGCTTGTTCGAAAGCACCCCAGAAAATGATGATTAGTAAAAATGAAATCAAAAGAACTTTTACTCGGTCTTTTTCAATAGAGGTTAGCTTTCTTTTTCGCAATTCATTTTCTGGATGGGACGCTTTTCCGATGAAATCACCCACGCCTACTAAATATTTTTGACCGTACATGTACGTGATTTGTCCTACCAGCATACCGATTGCAGCAAGACCGAAACCATAGTGCCAGTTGTAAGTCTCACCAACCCATCCACATAGAAGAGGAGCTGTAAATCCACCAATATTGATCCCCATGTAAAAGATGTAAAATCCGAGGTCTCTACGTTCATCTCCGGCAGGATAAAGACCGCCTACCATACTAGAAATATTTGGTTTTAAACCGCCCACTCCAAGGATTACGAAAAAACAGCCTAGATAAAAGCTAAATTCTGTATCAAAGGCTAAAATGGTATGTCCAACACAAAGCAAGGCCCCACCAAGTAAAACCGTTTTCTTTTGTCCCAAGAGGTTATCAGCAATCCAGCCACCAGGAACTGAAGCCAAATAAACAAGCATTGTGTACCATCCATAAAGAGCAATGGCCTCGGCATTAGTCCAACCAAATCCTGGATTATCGCCCTGCGTTTTGGCAACTAAGAAAAGGGTGAATAATGCACGCATCCCATAATAGGAAAAACGTTCCCATAATTCGGTAAAAAATAAGACGTAAAGACCTGGAGGGTGACCAAAAATTGTTTTGGTTTCTGGGATTGGTTTCGTTTCAGCCATGTTTCTTTTCTAAAGATTTTCGAAGATAAAATTAGTCATTTTGGTGTAGAGGTGTTTTCTGGTATTCCCTCCGTAGATGCCGTGATTTTTGTCGGGGTAAATCATCCATTCAAATTGCTTATCTGCTTGAATAAGTGACTCTACCATTCGCATGGTATTTTGGACATGTACGTTATCGTCTGCTGAGCCGTGGATAATTAAATATTTTCCTTTGAGTTGATCTGCATAATTTAAAGGAGAATTCAAATCATAACCCGAGGGGTTTTCTTGTGGGGTTCGCATAAAGCGCTCGGTGTAAATGGTATCATAAAAACGCCAATTGGTTACTGGAGCAACAGCAATTGCCATGGAAAAAGTATCTGCTCCAGTGAGCAAACAATGCGTTGCCATATGACCCCCGAAACTCCAACCCCAAATCCCTATTCGAGTTTTGTCTATGTAGGGCAGGTCTCCAAAAAAATTTGCTGCAGCAATTTGATCCAACGTTTCGTATTTAACCAAATTCAGATAGGTTGACTTTTTGAATTCCGCTCCCTTGAATCCTGTACCACGCCCATCAACACACGCAATAATGTATCCTTTATTTGCTAAGCTTTTATGCCACAACAACCGTTGATCTCCCCATCTGTTGGCCACTTGCTGTGAACCCGGTCCAGAATATTGGAAGAGAAGAAGTGGATATTTTTTTGTGGGGTCAAAATCTACAGGTTTAATCATCCACATATTGAGTTCTTTCCCATTAATTTCCAAAGTTGAAAATTCACGATCAGGGAAGTCAAGTGATTTGATTTTTTCTTTTAGTTTATTATTGTCTAAAATGGAGAGCAGCCGTTTGTTATTTTTGGTTTCATAGAGCGAAAATTCTGGAGGGGTCTGTTCGTCTGAAAAAGAGTGGATGTAAAAACTCCCATCAGCACTAAAAGAGGCTCCATTGGTTCCAATTGCTCCCTGAAGGATTCGTTTATTTTTCCCATTTAATTTGATTGCATAAACTTTGCGTTCTGTGCTACCACCTTCTACCGACTGGTAATAGATTTCTTTCCTTTTTGGATTCAAAACATACAGTTCCGTAACCTCCCATTCTCCTCTAGTAAGTTGTCTTATGAGTGTTCCGTCCTTAGCGTAATGATAAATATGTTTGTACCCATCCCGCTCACTTGTCCACAAAAAACTGTCATCATCTAAAAACTTAAGATCGTCATGAATACTTACATAAGTATCCTCTTTTTCTTGCAAAAGCAACTGTAGTTTTTCAGTATTGGAATTCCAACGCCACAATTTTAAATGATTTTGATGCCGGTTAAGTGTCTGGATAATAAGTGAATTAGGCCCACCACCGAATTTTATTCTTGGTATGTAATACGGATTTTCATTTCCGAATCGAACTTTATTTTTCTTCTTTGTTTCTAGGTCTATGACGAATAATTCAAGAGTTGAGTTTTCCTCCCCTGCTTTAGGATAACGAAATCCATAAGGAAATTGATAGAGGTCTGAGCCGTAAATATCCATTGAAAAAACAGGAACCTTTGACTCATCAAAACGCATAAAAACAAGTTGTTTGGAATTTGGATTCCAATCAAATGCTCGAACAAATCCAAATTCTTCTTCATAAACCCAATCTGTTATTCCATTGAGTGTCTGATAATTTCCATCGTAAGTCAACTGGGTTGTCTTTTTACTTTCCAAATCTTTTACGAATAAATTTCTTTGAAAAACATAAGCAACCTTGCTTGCGTCAGGAGACAATAAGGGCTCTTGAATTTTTTGGTCGCTTACTTTCTGAAGTGTTTTTGCTCCTCTGTCAAACACCCAATACTCAGCAATTTTAGACCGACGATAAATAGGGATTGGATTTGTTTCTAAAAGTATTTTTTGTTCGTTTTTTGAAAAACTGTAATCAGAAAAGCGTTCAATCTGATCGTAATTTTCTGAATCAACTAAAATAGATCCCTGTTTTGGGTTTTTGTAATAATACTGTACCACTTGATTTGTACCTCCTAGTAAAGACGGCTTTAAAACGGTGTAGGCAGTCCCGTCTTTCATGGATCGTATGGACTCTAAACGCTCAGCATCGTATGCTCCATCCCATAAACTATCAAGAGAAAGGGTATTTTGAGCAAAAAGTTGAATGTTCCCAAACAAAAGAATAAAGGCAAAATTCATTGCTCGTTTTCTATTGATAAAAGAAAAGAAAGTGCGCTGTGGTCCTGAAGTAGATTTAGATTGTTTCAATGCTTTAGAAGTGGATTAGTTGGCAATTTATAAAAAATGAAGATAAACAAGGTTTTTGAAGGGGTTCAAAATCAGTATCTTTACAAAAAAAAGAATGGACAAACGGATTGAGGGTTTTTCCAAGTTAACAAAAGCTGAAAAAATTGAATGGATTAGCCAAACCCATTTTAATGATCCAGCAAAAGCCAAATCTAAACTGTCAAGCTACTGGAATACCAATTCTGACATACAAAATACCCACGACGAGTTTATTGAAAATACGTTAACTAACTTTTATTTGCCTTTGGGGGTTGCTCCAAACTTTCTAATCAACGGAGAAACTTTTACCCTTCCCATGGTGATTGAAGAAAGTTCTGTAGTTGCTGCAGCGGGCAATGCGGCAAAATTTTGGCAGCAACGAGGAGGATTTCATGCTGAGGTTTTGAATACATTCAAAGTAGGCCAGGTTCATTTTATGTACAAAGGCAATCCAGACCTTCTCCACTCTTTTTTTAATAAAAACAAGGCACAACTTCTTTATGCTACCGATGATCTTTCAAAAAAAATGAAAGCACGAGGCGGTGGAATTCAAAGTATTGAGTTAGTTGATAAAAGTCTCCTTATTCCGAATTATTACCAACTGCACTTACGTTTTAAGACGGCTGATGCTATGGGTGCAAATTTTATCAATTCCTGTTTAGAAAGTATCGCTTTAAAATTGGAACAACTCGCAAAGCAAGAGCTTGAATCAGTTAAAAACGGTAATGGCATTGAGGTAGTGATGAGTATCCTTTCAAATTATGTTCCTGAGTGTTTGGTTCGCGCCTCCGTCCAATGTCCTGTTTCAGATTTTGTCCCACAAAAAGGTTGGACGGGTGAAGCATTTGCCAAAAAAATGGTTCAAGCCGTGGAAATAGCCAAACAAGAACCCTATCGGGCTGTGACACATAATAAAGGAATTATGAATGGAGTAGATGCTGTTGTAGTTGCAACAGGAAATGACTTTAGAGCTGTGGAAGCTGGAGTTCATGCCTATGCTTCAAAAGAGGGTCATTACACTTCATTGAGTAATGCCTATGTTAAGAATGATCTGTTTTGTATGGAGGTCACACTTCCCCTTGCTTTGGGTACCGTAGGAGGTTTAACAAGACTGCACCCTATGGTTCAGTGGAGCTTAGAACTATTGGGAAATCCGAATGCCGAAACCTTGATGAAAATTATTGCAGTAGCAGGCCTCGCCCAGAATTTTGCGGCCCTTCGTTCCCTAGTTACATCTGGAATTCAAAAAGGACATATGAAGATGCATCTGTTCAATATTTTAAATCAAATGGGAGCGACTGATTTACAGAAAGCAGAAGCAATAGTCTATTTTAAAGAACATAACGTCAGTGTAAAAGCAGTGGGTCAATTTTTACAAAAAACAAGTCTTTAAAATGGTATCCTATCGAAGCAATGGAAAATTACTTCTAACCGGAGAATACGTTGTGCTCAAGGGAGCCAAAGCCTTGGCTATTCCATGTAAGAAAGGACAGATTTTGAATTACCAACCCAATGAAAGCCATCTTCTTGTTTGGAAGAGCAAGGATGAATTCGGAAATATTTGGTTTGAAGCCCAATTTGATATCAATACATTTGATGCAAAATCTTCTACTGATATGAGGCTATGGAATAATCTTCAAAAATTACTTCAAGCGTCAAGAGGATTGAATCCGCATTTTTTACCCCAAGGGGGGGAAGTGGAAACGATTTTAGAATTTAATCGTTCATGGGGTTTGGGGAGCTCATCAACTTTAGTTAGTAACCTAGCACTTTGGGCTGACGTAAATCCATACCTTCTTTTAGAACGAAGTTTTGGAGGAAGCGGATATGATATTGCCTGTGCTCAAGCAAAGAGTCCGATTACCTTTATTCGAGATCTTTACCAACCCAAAATTGAGCCTGTCCAATTATCCTATCCTTTTTTACACAATCTATTTTTTGTTTACCTCAATCAAAAAAAAGACAGCCAAGAGGCAGTAGCATCTTTTGATTTAAATCGTATCACCCCTTCTGTATTGGATCAAATTGATCAATTAACAGAAAAGCTTATTCGTTGTTCGAATCAAAAAGAATTCAATTCTCACTTGATTTCCCACGAAAAGATACTCGGGAAACTTTTAAATCAACAAACAGTTCAAGAAATGTACTTTTCAGATTTTGACGGGGCAATTAAAAGTTTGGGTGCTTGGGGAGGTGATTTTGTACTTGCTTCTGGCTCTAAACAAAGCAAAGCTTATTTTGAAAAAAAGGGATACAAAACCCTTATTTCTTTTGAAGAAATGATTTTATAAAAATTAACCTTTGGAGCAACGGATAAAATTCATTGTCTGCCCGTCTATTACAGCAGCTATCTTTTCTTTGGAAAATACCGCTACAAAGACATCGTCCTGTTTGTAAAATTTTAAAAGGTTCTTTTCTTTTACATAAGAAGCAGAAAACACTTTGACTTCCTCTTTGCGGTCTGCATATTTTACCCAGCCCTCAACATTGCCTTGAGAAGTAAATCGAAGCATGTAAAAAGAAGCGTTTGTATCTCCTGTAGCTTCACAAATCCACTGAGAATGGGTTAATTCTCTGTTAGATTTTACTTTAGAACTACTTTGGAAGAATTTCATTTTCAATTTTTTTTAAAAAGCTTAAACAAAATTCGTGCCAAAAAAAGCCCCTATGGGATTAGGGGCCTAAAATTATGTAGTGTATTTAATGAGGGGTTTTAGTAATAGAGTGCTCTATTGTCGTCAATATCTGCACTGGATTCAAGAGCAAGAAAAACACTCTCCAACAGAGAAAAACTCGCTTCACGTAAATATTCTTTGTTAAACTCATTGTAATCCTCCAGAGGTTCAGCTTCATTTTTTTGAAGCAGTTTGATCATGTAAACGCCTCGATCTCCTTGGATAAAACTAGATACTGATCCTTCCTCCATTGCAAATGCTGCACCTACCACATAAGGCTCATTTCCTGCTCCTACTAGAGTTGGATTTTTTTGATTCACAGCAGATGCTGTTTCAATGGTTAGATTTTCATCTTCAGCCAAAGCTTCTAGGGTAGTTAGCTCCTGAAATTGTTTTTTGATTAGTGCAGCTTTTTTATCCTGCATAATTTGTTTTCTAACCTCATTTCCAACTTCATCCATACTTGCTAAACCTTTTTGATTGATTGCTGTAAGCTGGACTACTGCATATCCTCCGCCCCCAGCTAGAGAAAATCTTCTGATATCCCCAATTTTTGTGTCTTCGTCAAAAGCCCAACGAACAATTTGACGCTGTCTGAAAAGACCGGGTAAGTTTTCCTCTAAGGCAGTAACTTGCTTTACAGGTCGTACCTCATAGTTGTTTTTTTCAGCAATTGCATTAAAATCTTTTTCATCGTTACTTTCAATTTCGAATTTAGTTGCACTTCTGAAAACTTCGTTAGCTGTTTCATCTGAAGCTACTGCTTCAACGGCAACATCAGCGATCATTGCTAAATCGTCTTTATCCGTAACTTTGATTATGTGAAAGCCAAATTCAGTCTCAACGAGACCAATTCTGTCAACACGATTTTTGTCAACAAAATTGAAAAACTCTTGTGCCATTTCTCCTTCTTGGAAAAAGCCCAGATCACCCCCTCTAGTTTTGGTGGGTCCGTCTGAATATTCTCCCGCAAGCTCTACGAAGTTATTTTTGCCTCTTCTGGCCATCTTCAATACCCTATTTGCCTCTCTTCTGGCTTCTTCTTTAGTTCTTGTAATATTGCTAGAGGCACGTGTGGCTCCTTCGTAAGCAATCAAAATGTGGCTTGCTCTTAGGGATGCATTTTCTTTTCGGTCAAGTAATCTCGAAATTTTGTAAAAACTCCCATCTCGGTAGGGACCAAATACTTCACCTACTTCAAGTCCGAACAAAATATCTGCGTATTCGTTGTTAAATTCACCTCGTGCTCGGTAAACAGAATCAAAAGGGATTTCTGAGTTTTGATCAACAAAATCAATAATATTTTTGGTCGTTCTAAACCCCTCTATTGTGTCTGTTAGTTTGGAAACATCATTGTATGCGATACGAACGTCTTTAAGACTTTCCAAACGCAGGCTGATATTAGCAAGATCATCTTGGGTAGGGTTTTCATCAAAAGAAACGTACTGCAGATTTCGATTTGCAGCTCTTTCATAATCCTTTTCGTGATCTTTGATGAATTGCTTGACCTCAGCGTCTGTTACATTTACCAAGCTATCTGGGATGATATCGAAAGGGATCTGAACATATTCTACATTAATATTATCATTTTCAAAATGATAGAGTGCTTTGGCTTCTGCTTCCGTCATTCCTGCACTAGACTTAATAAGATCTAAATAAATTCTTTGTTTTGCCACACCAATAATACTTTGCTCTTGCGCCTTCCAATTTTCATAAGCTGCGGGTTCTTGAATTCGCAACTGAGCGATGTAATCTGTAAAAACACCAAAATCGAAAAATCCTGCTTCATTTTGAAAACTCGGATTATTAATCACTCCATCGTCAGAAGAGATGATTTGTTCCAACTGGTCTTTCCCAGCATCAATTCCTAGCTTTTCAAACTCTTGGTCAAAAATCGTATTTCGGAGTGCTTGATTCCAAACGAGATTCACCGATTGTAAAGTTGAATAATTGTAGGTTCTTTCGGTTTGCTCTACCATTTGACGAAAGAAGGTTCCATCGATCTCTTCGTCGTTTACAACAGCGATGGGTTCTGTAGGCCCAGTATTGGCAGAACTGCCATCAAATACTCCTGAGATTACAAATGCAAAAAGCGCCATCCCGATTACTAAAATCAAGAAGATGGATCGCTGTCTAATTTTTCCTAAAACGGCCATAATTGCTATTTTTTGATAGTCTGCGAAAATAAACTATTCCGTTGAATAAAGAAAGTCTCAAAGCCTTAAATATCAATACACCTTACTGGGGTTTGATTAATTATTCATTTTCCAATTTGGATAAGATGATTTGTTCAATTTTTGTTGCTGAAACTTTTTTAATTTTTAAAACATAGGGGCTGAGTTCTATTTCCTCTCCTTTGGCAGGTATTTGACCTATGTTGTAAGCAATCATCCCTCCTATGGTTTCATAATATTCACTTTCTGGTAAACTCAAATTGTATTTTTGATTGAGGTAGTCAACCTCCAAACGAGCTGAAAAATCGTAAACTCCTTCTCCAATTTGTTTTTCTACATGCTCTACAGTATCGTATTCATCTTCAATTTCTCCAAAAAGTTCTTCAACAATATCTTCAACAGTTACAATGCCCGATGTTCCACCGTATTCATCGATAACAACCGCGATACTTTTATGTTGGCGAGTCAATAGTTTCAAAACATCATTAACAAGCATGGTCTCGGGGACGTAGGCTACTGGCATTAAAATATTTTTAATGCCTTTGGGTTTTTTCATCATTTCAAAGGCATGAACATACCCCAGAATATGATCAATATTTTCTTTGTAAACGGGTATTTTAGAGAGTCCTGTAGAAATGAATAAATCTGTTATTTCCTCTAATGAAGTAGATTCCTCAACCGCAATGACTTCGGCTCGGGGAACCATCGCCTCTCTTGTTTTTACTTCAGAGAAATCAAGAGCATTTTGAAAAATTTGAATCTCCGAATCCAAACTCTCTTTGTCGTGCGCCGATTCAAGTTGCTCTTCGATATAATTTCCAAGTTCAATTTTTGAAAAAGACAATTGAATTTGATCTGTTTCCGTATTGAGAAAACGCTTAAGAATCACATCTGTAAGTTCAATGATAAGGAAGGTTATGGGATAAAAAAGATAATAAAAGAGTGCAACGGGTAGGGCAAATATTTTGATAAATGTATTGGCATAAAGTTGGAAAAATACTTTAGGTAAAAATTCTGCTGTAAGTAAAATAATCCCAGTAGAAATTAGAGTTTGGTAGAATACAATTTTTAAACTAGCATCTCCTGTAAGTAGTGTATTAGGAAAAAATAATTGAAGAATTCGATCGCCCATGAAAATTCCGTAAACAACCAAGGCAATATTATTGCCTAAAAGCATGGTAGCAATAAATCGAGAGGGATTTTCTGTTATTTTTTTTAATACTTTGGAAGTAAGACCTACTTGAAGCTTTTCGATTTCAAGATAAATTCGATTCGAAGATACAAACGCAATTTCCATGCCCGAAAAAAAAGCAGACAGAAGTAAGCAAGTGATGATGACCAGATCGATAGGATTCATTCTGATGAATTTGAACGCTTATCGAATTTTTTTCGATAATGCCTTCTAAATAAAGCCATAAAAATAGAGACCAGACAGAATCCAGCAAATAACATCGCTCTTTCCCGATTGGTATCCCATCTCGCAAAGGCTTCATAGGCCGAGATCACGGCGATAACCCAATAAAGGATTTCTGAAATACGATGGTTTTTCATTGTTATTGTAAAGAGTCTTTTTCCTCTGAAACTGTTACAGTTCCGATTAAACTTCCTGTTTGAAATTTAGTAAATTCCTTGTTGGTATCCAATCTTAGTGCCTCAAAATTATAATCACTGTCTTCAAATCTGAAGGGTTTTTCAGTAAATAGCCACTCAGATTCTGCATCCCAAAAAAGTTGTGATGTGGTGAGTAGAGATCCGTCATGTGATTGCAAACGTACGTTTCCTCTAAGATCTACGAGTCTCGTGTCATTGTAAAGGATTCCATAATCTGCAATTACCTCATTCTCACGTTCTAAATTGTCATAAAAAATGACTTTTAGCCCCTCTGGGAACTCAGCATATCGAAAACTCAAGTTGGTGTAGTCTACGTGCTTAGGGGCGGTTAAAATGGCTTGAATTTTTGTAGAATCTGTGTAAACCATTCTTATGTTAGCGGCAGTCCCTAGCGCCTCTTGACGGTCTTTGATGATTTCTGAAAGCTCTTTTGTACTGTCTTCACAAGAAAAAGAAAGGGCCATGGTAAAAACCATAAGCCCTTTAAAAAATTCTGTGATCTTTGATTTCATTTACAAACTAGGAACAGTAACGCTTCTATTAATCCAACAATCAAATTTGATCACGGCTCCTGTATTTCCCTCGGTAAAAATATCAGTTTTACTAGGGGCTCTTCCTTTGTAACTTTCTGCTGTTTTAGCTGCGACTTTTTTGAGCGATGCATCAACTTGACCCGCTTTTCTTGCCATATCAGCTGCAAGCCAATAAACCGCACGTTTGTTGAATTGCGAATCCCCACATTGGTTAGCGCTATCTGCATACATATTTGCTATTAACAAATAAGCTCTCCCTAAAGAAGGCTGAAAGCTCAATGCCTTATTTGCATAACTTCTCGCAGAAGATCTTCTTCCAGCGACTTTAAACTTATTGGCAATTTTTAGAAGAATTTTTGCCTTTTTATAATTATCCGTTTCTAGTGTAATGGATTCTTCGTAGTATTTTAGAGCTTCATCCGCATTTCCTCTTTTGTCATTTAAAAGTCCTAAATAATAAGCAGAGTCTGCAGAAGGTTCAAGGGCATGAAGTGCCTCTACTAAGGTTACAAATAACGGGTCGTCAGAACATTCTTTACTATCCATTCTACTAGCAGCTCTTTTGATCCAAAGAGCATCCGTTTTATTTGCTTCAAAGTTTCTTTGATAGAGTGGAATTAGGTTTTCACAGGTTGCTTCCTTGGCAATGATTGCGTCAAGGTTTGATAAAAAAGTTCCAATAGCATTAGAGTTCACGTTGTAGATTCTCTTGCTTCTTGTCTCTCTGCTAGTTAGTGCCGTTCCAGCTTCTTCTTTTTTAAGAATAACATCTAGTTTTTTTGCAAGCTCTGTACTTTCAAATTCAAATTTTTCTGACACCTCTTCGTATTTATTGAACAATAATTCCATGGTCACCTCAGAATCACCCGCTTTGTATCGATCGTAAAGGGTTTTAAAATAATTGTACAATAATTTCGGATTCGTAAAACTTGCTGCATCTTTGGTGTAGGCTTCATCAAACGTTGAATAAACCACTTTGAGATCTGCTAATTTATAATCCAAAAGGGCTTGAGCTTTTTTGCTTGTAATGTCTCCAACCACAGATTTTTTTCTCTTTTTTGGAAAATTTTGAACCCATTCATCATAAAGTTGAATTAAATCTTTCTTTGCAACTTCTTTTTCTTCAGCCGTACCATTTTTAATTTGGTCCTTGAGGATTCGTTCTCCGTAAGAATAAATTGCCACATTAATTGTAGGACATTCTTTTCTCACCTTCATCCAAGGTTCATAGGCGGATTTATAATTTTTTACTTTTGCAAACTCAGCAAAAATTGATAAATCCTGCATGCATGCATTTATGTCTTGTGCAAGAACAGGGGCTTGAACTAAGCCTGCAATCATTAATGTTAGAACACAAAGTTTTTTCATTATTTCAAAATTTTAATTATACTTTCTCTTTATAAACCAAATGTCGTTAAGGGATAATCCAATTCGTAATGCTACAAACGTCTCTTGAACTAATCCTGAGTTTTTCTCTCCGCGTCGACTTATTTCAAGTCCTATGTTTGCGTTAGAAAGACTCCCTAACGGTAAACCTACTCCAAAAGATATGCCAGTTTCTGTTAAAGGAGTGTTATTAACTATGAGACTCATCTGCTCAGATCTAAATCCGAAACGATAAACCACTCTACTCCAAAAACTGGTAAACGAGGCGTAATTTGGAATAAAAAATCCTCCTACTGACCACTGTTTTGCATCTTTGTAAGCAACATTACTTCGTTTTAAAAAATCGTTGCTAAAGTTAGCAGATTTTATCAAATTTCGCTGAATCCCTAAAAACCATTTTTTATTTCTACCAAAACCTAGACCAATTTTAGTAGTTGCTGAGGCATTTAAATCTGTTTTATCTATGCCTTGAGGAGTCAAATCAATTTCTTGAAAATCAACGATTGATTCGTTGGAAATCGATTGGGTATAAAAAATCCGAGCATTTGTTGAACTCAAAGCTGCCTCAGGCTGTAAAGAAATCATTCCTTGGAGAAGGTATTTCTTTTCAATAGGAATACTGGTTTGTATTGAAAATTGATAATTCAATCCCGAAACACTTGATTCGCTTGAAAGAAAAGTTCCATTTTCCACCCCATCAACGAATTGCCCTGAACGGTAAAATAAATTACCAAAATTGTATTGAGCTGAAGCCCCAACAGCTAAAAAAGGGGTTAAAGGAACGCCCACTGATAAGTAGGTTTGATTGATCCCTCCCCTTCCTTCATAACGATTAAATAGATCTGCCCCGAGTGTATTTGGAGTAACCGATTCTATCCGATAGCCCACCGAAGAATACGGGATGATTCCGAATCCAAATCCAAATTTACCAGCGGGAATGCTAATTGCTAAATAATCCAGTGAAGCATCGTCTACATTTTGCGCCTCCGAACTTGATGCAATATTGTTGTTTTTGTAATGAACACCTACAGAATAAGTAGTCACTTTTAAGAAACCATAACTTGCAGGATTATTTAAGTTAGCATGGATGGAATCAGTAAAAACATCTAACCCTCCCATATGTCTTGTGGCTTGGGTTCCATTGAAATTTCGCTCTCCAAGACCGGTCCCCGAATAAGGCGATGAGGATCCACTTTGAGCTGCTGCTGTATGGGACAATAAAAAGATCGATAAGACAATACTGATTCGTATCATGAAAATGTATTGAGTGCTAAGATGAAATTCAAACCTTTAGCTAAAAAATTTGAATGGGCAAATATGCTATTTTTAAATGGTTTTGGCAACCTTTCAGCGTCTCCTCCTGTTAAAATAACAGTTAAATTTTTAATTTTATTCTCATGCCACGCTATGACACCCTCTATTTCGTTCAAAATTCCAAAGTAAACCCCTGAGTTTATGGCTGATTCTGTTGAAGTTCCTACGAGGTCATCTGCTTTTTTAAAATCTAAATGAGGTAATCTGCCCGAATAATCGTGCATACTTTTATAGCGCATTCCAAAACCAGGGCTAATAGCACCCCCTTGGTGAACTCCTTCAGAATCGATCCAATCATATGTGATGCAACTCCCTAGATCAATCACCAAGACATCTTTATTGGGATAAAACAAACAACATGACGCTAGTAAAGCAATTCGATCTGACCCAAGTTGAATTTTCGGCTCATACTGAGTAGTAAAGGGTAATTTTAGCGCAGTAGAACAGTATGATACTTCTATTTGTTTCAAAAATTCATCTAATTCCTCTGAGTATTTTTTGTGGACATCAGAGACAATTGCCTTTTGGATCCCTGAATAAGAGTGCAACAATTGTTCTAATGAAGTATTCCAATTTTGATTGGAATCGACTTTAGAGTGAAGTAAATTATCCTTCTCAAATACATAGGATTTAATTAAGGTATTGCCTATGTCGATCACAAGTTGCATCTCATCTGATTATTGAAGACGTAAAATTACGAAGAAAATAGTTGAAATCTCTTTGTCCGAATGTAAAACCCCATTATATTTGCACTTGCTTAAAAGCGGGGTACCTTAGCTCAGTTGGTAGAGCAAAGGACTGAAAATCCTTGTGTCCCTGGTTCGATTCCTGGAGGTACCACAAAAAACCTTACGAGTTAATGACTTGTAAGGTTTTTTTTTAAAATTCTAAATGTGTGTTCTCTTTTACACGTCATTTATTGTTTTTTAAATAAAGTTTAATTTAGTTACGGCTTCAATTGTATTTATGGTCTAATCTTTATTTACTAATTTATATTTTTTGTAATTTTAAAGTTCTATTTAATTAAGCCGTACGCAATTCTTAATTAAGAAGAATGTAAAATAAACACAAAAAGACATCTGGATAAGAAAACTATCCACTTGTCTCAACTAAACCATAAACCATGAATAAATTCATTCCCTCTTTTCTAATTGTACTCATTTTTATTTCTTGTGCTAAAGAAGTTGAAGTACTTGATATCCCACTCACTTCAAAATCTCCGGAGGCTATTGAAGTACTTGCCAATGAATTATTTTTCAAAAAAGCCAATGTAACAGGAAGAATATTCAACAATTTTGTAACCACTGCATTGGAAGAAGCGCTTGAGATTGATCCTGATTTTGTTTTTGCAAAAGCCTTGTATTCTGATTCAGGAGGCTCTTTAAGTAATAACGAAAGGAGGGCATTAATTGAATCCGCATACGAAAATAGAAACACAGTTTCAGACATCGAGAAAACACTTATTGAAGTTATTTATTTCAACACAATAACAGGAAACAAAGTTCAAGCTGCACAACTTCTCGATAAAGTTATCTCTGAAAATCCTCAATACTATTACTTAAGGGTTTTCAACGGAGTTTTTCAAAACTTAGTTATGCAAAATCCCAAAAATGCTCAAGCCAATTGGCAAGAAGCTTTAAAAATCAATCCCAATGCAAACATTGCTAAACTTCTTCTAGCGCAGCTACATTTTGTAACTACTCCTGATTTTATCTTACTTGACAATAGTGAAATCGATCTTGAATATGCAATTTCAATGATCAAACAAGTTGAAAATTCACAGCCAAAAAACTTTACTCCACAAAGGCTTTTGGGAAATATTTACAGACTTAAAGGCGATTTTGATCTATCCCTTGAATCTTATCAAAAAGCGATGACCCTCATCGAAGATAAAAAAGGTCGCGGAAACAGCACGCTCTACCTAGTCAGTGGTCATGTTTATCTTTTCAAAGAGAACTATGAAAAAGCTAGAGAATACTACAAAAAATCCATTGAAACTTTTTCAATGCCTTGGAATGAAATTAACATCCTCGCCTGGTCTTCCAACAGTTATCTGTACGAAAAGAAATACGATCAGGCCATTATTGCTATCAATGAAATGGAAAAATTGGTTGCAGATTACGAAATTGACTCATTAACAAGAAGTAACTTGATGTTTCGTTGTGCATATGAAAAATTCATTGCCTACGGTCATAGTCAAATGAAAGAAGAAACACAGCAAGTTTACACCGAAATGAAGAAATTAAATTCGGAAAGAAAATCTTTAAGGCTTGCAAATATCAAATCTGAATCTGAAAAAAGAAACATAGAATTAGAAACAGAACTCAACGAAGAATTTTTTCAAATTTGGTATTACATTTTGTTTGGCGAATATCAACTGGCAAGAACATCTCTTAATAACTACTCTTTACTTTCAAGTGAATTTCTAACCTATGATTCCAAAGCCATGGTCAATTTCTACAAATTATCTGGCTATTTAAATTTGATGGAGGGGAATGTTAACCAATCCATATCATTTTACGAGCAGATTCCCAAGGAACTTCTGGAAGGTGACAACTATCATCTTTATTTTTATGCGCTCGCCAAGAAGGCAAATGGAAATACCAAAGAGAGTGATGAACTATTGAACTATTTGGCAAATTACAACTTTGCTGGATGGGAAAATTCGATCATTAGACCTTTGGCAGTTCAACAAATTAAGGGTTAATCTAAAAAGGAATTAACCTAATGATTAAAATAAATAGGCACTTAATAAAGCTAATTGTTTTTTGTTTCTGTACTAATCTGTGGGGGCAAACGACCAACCTAAACTATTATTTGAGTTCTAATTATGTTGAGAGCGTCGTGTACGATACTTCAGGTAAGCTCTGGATAGGAACAGACGAGGGACTAAACATGGTCACGGATCACGATCAATATCAATTTTTTGCCAACATCTCGGATGAAAACGGTTTATTAAATTCAGAAAATTACAAGCTAGATAATCTTGGAAATGGAATTTTAGCTGCATTTTCCATTAATGGCTTGAGTATTTTTAACCCTGAAACCTTTCAATTTAAACAAGTAGAATTAAATTCACCTCCGGTGTCCATTTACTTCAATCCCCATAATCAATTGTATTGGGTAACCACCCAAGAGGCTGGGATTGTAGTTTTGGACAGTACATTTGATATTAAAAACGAATTCCAATTTGATCCACTTAATCCACTTTCCCTTTCCTCTTCAAAATTTGATGGAACTAGTGACAATCAAAATATCGTTTTTAAAGGAGCCGATGCGATGATCGCATCCCTAAATGGATTCAATGTCTTCAACGCAAAACAGCAAACCTTTAAACGCTATTATGCCAACAATAATATTTTTACATCAAACGAAATAAAAGCGGTTTTTAAAATCAATTCCTCTTCTTTTCTCATTGCTACTTCAGAAAAATTCTTTGTTTTCGACAGTTCCTCAAAAACATTTAACACCATCGATTTTGATATCAGCGATTTAAGTGAAATCGTTCAATTGAACTCCTTTGAATATGTTTTAAGTGATGGTTCAAAAATTAAAAGTTTAACCTTAAATGATAATTTCGAAGCTAGCGGTCAACTAGTTTATCAATTTGAATCGTTAAAATCAAATGCTTTAAAACGTATTAAAGATGAGGTTTTTGTATTCAACTCTAATTCAAATGAAATTCTCAGGTATGACATAAAAAATAAAAAGCTCTCCAAATCCTTGACCGCTAATAAAGTCAATGATATCACAATAAAAAATTCAAAAATTATTATTGGAAGTAATTTTGGAATTGATGCGCTATCCATCCAGACAAATCTTCTTGAAGAGATTAATTACGACGGTTTATTCTTTTATGAAAATCAAGCTGGTCAAGAAGTTAAAGTCAGTAATCTCCATGTAGAAATCGTTTCCGATGTAAAGGTCAAAAAAATTCGAATTCCATCCAATATTGCTATTGACAAAAAAACATTGTTTGAAATCAATGAAAATTATCTTTTCATCATGGAGGGTAATCTTCATGTTTTAGATTTGAATTCAGGAACCTTCATAAAAAATATCACATCACAAAAAGATTACTTTGAAGGTACTGTTGACGCAATAAAATTGATCGATAATTTTTTATTCCTTTCAACAGGAAATGGTGTATTGAGGTTGAATGTTCAAAAAACAGAGGATCTTAAAAAATCTATTCGAAATAATATTCAGGAATACGAATTCAATTCCTTGTTAAATAACAAGGTGCCCAAATCCTTTTCAGACATTGAAAAAATTGATGAACACTTCTTTATTGGAAGTGAAAATGATGGTTTGGCGATTTACAAAAACGATCTCAACCAATTAGTCAAAAGGTTTGACTACAAAAAAGGAGATCCTAAAACATTGTCTTCAAAATCCATTGTCAAAATATTTTTTGAAGAAAAAACAAACGAAATTCTTCTTGCGACAAGAGGAAGTGGACTTTTCTCTTTCAGTCTCAACGACAGTATTTTCAAAAACTACAATATGGATAACGGATTGTTATCCAATAATGTAAATGATTTTTTAAAATTCAAAGATGAAATTTGGATCCAATCTGGAAACGGAATTAATTTTTTTAAAGAAGGTCGTTTAAGAAACATTAATCCAGAAGATGGGCTTAAAATGAATTCTTTCCTCAAAGAATCACTCCACGGATTTGAAAATAAAATCCTGGTCATAGGACACGATAATGCACAGGTTTTTGATCCAGAAAAAATAGAAAAAACCCAGTTGAATCAGCTGCAAGTTAACTTATTAAATATCACTGGATTTGACATTGAAAATGTAGGAAAAATAATTTCAATGACGGACAGTATCATAGGGCTAGACAACAACACAAGATCGGTTGAACTTAACTTGTACACCAATGCTTCAAATAAAAAAGACTTAATTCAATATTCTTACAAAACCTCTTTTGGAGGCAAACTCCTTAAAGTCGAAAATTTTGGGAATAAAATAAAACTCAACTCATTGCCTTTTTACGAATCAGAAGTCGAAATCTTTGCCCAAGATGGTAATGGGAATGTCAATACTAATGCGTTGGTAATTAAATTTTTTAATGCTCCCCCTTGGTGGCTTAGAATAGAAACCATTATTTTCTACATTATTTTCTCGATCGGGTTAGTCTATTCTCTAGTCAAATTGCGCGAGTCACAGACTAAAAAGCGTATGGAAGGTGAGCGAAAATCCAAAGAACTTGAAGAAGCTCGTGAACTTCAAAACAGTTTATTACCCAAGACAAATCCTGAAGTAGAAGGCTACCAAATTAGCACTTACTTAAAATCTGCCACAGAAATAGGTGGAGACTACTACGATTTTTTCTACAAAAAAGACGAATACTTTTACGCAGTATGCGGTGATGCAACAGGACATGGGGTAATTTCAGGAATCATGGTTTCAGTCACCAAAGCAGGTCTAAATGGAATTCCTATGAGTTCTCCTAGTAAAATACTTCAACAACTCAATCGAATCGTAAAACGGGTAAACTTTGGACGTCTGAGAATGAGCCTTAGTGTAGCTAAATTAAATAAAGATACCATAGAGTTAAGTTCAGCGGCCATGCCTCCAACCTATTATTTCAATTCAAACAACAAAAAAGTGGAGGAAATTTTAGTTCCTAATTTACCTCTCGGAGGGATTGAATCAGAAAAATTTGAGGGTGTAAAAATAGATTTTAAAGAAGGAGACGTAGTTGTGATGATCTCTGATGGACTCCCAGAGCAGCCCAATCCTAATGACGAACTTTTAGATTATGAAAAAGTAGAGGAATGTGTAAGAGCGCATTCTGAAAAAGACGCCGATAGCATAAAAAATGCCTTAGTTGAGCTTTCAAATGAGTGGGCTTGTGGGGTCATGAATCCTGATGATATTACCATTGTAGTAATTAAAAAAGCTGCCTGATTATTTGGTGACATTACCCCCTGCTTCTGTAGCATTAGTTACCTTCGTTTTCTCGGTGCCTTCTAAATTTGTTGTCATAAAATTGACAAAATGTTTTTTAAAAATTTATTTAGCTCAAGCAAGAAAAATAATGCGATCCACGTTTTATCTGCTTCTGAATTTCGTAAGGCTCTTTCCAAAAAAGACCTTCAACTCCTAGACGTTAGAACGCCAAGAGAGTATGCAATAGCTTGTATCAAAGGAGCAAAAAACCTCAACATCTTTGAACCCAACAATTTTAAGAAAGTTGCTGCTCGCTTAAACAAAGAAGCTCCCGTATATTTGTATTGTCAATCTGGAAAACGAAGCAGGCAAGCCTCAAAGCTTTTGGTTAAAATGGGATTTAATCACATTTATGATCTCAAAGGAGGTTTTTCAAATTGGCACTAAAAGCGTTCTTTAATGGAAAAATTTCAGCAAATTGTTAATGATTCTAAACCCGTACTAATCGATTTTTATGCCGATTGGTGTGGGCCTTGTAAAATGATGCCTCCCATTTTGAGTCAATTAAAACAAAAAATGGGAGATGCACTTCGGATAATAAAAATTGATGTAGATAAAAATCAAAAAATTGCAGCTCAACACCAAGTAAGGGGTGTACCTACTCTAATGCTAATGAAGTCTGGAAAAGTTTTGTGGAAACAATCTGGAGTTATGGAGGCCAATGCATTACATCAAATCATTCAAAATCACCTCTAACTTGATTCGTCTGAATTATTCGGCTGAACGTCCAGTAAGGTAGATTCTTTTTCGTTCTGCTTCGGACTCACTTCGAGTTGTTCCACATTTTTTAGCTTGGATTGCATCATTCGGGTTCGAGTTCCTACTAGATTTTCAATTTCGTTATTCGCTTCGTTAATTTTTTTCTGGGCTTTTTCCAAAACCCCTCCGAAGGTGTTAAATTCCTTTTTCACTGCAGCCAACACATTCCATACTTCACTGCTTCTTTTCTGAATAGCTAAGGTTTTAAAGCCCATTTGCAGGCTGTTCAGCATCGCAGCTAAAGTTGTGGGTCCAGTAACTACAATTTTATATTCCCTTTGTAAAAAGGCAATCATATCAGGCTGACGGACCACTTCAGCAAATAAACCCTCTACAGGTAAAAACATAATTCCAAAATCGGTTGTATTTGGCGGGTCAATGTATTTTGATGAAATATCTTTTGCGAATTTTTTAACGGCTTGTAAAAGTGCCTTTAGGGAAGCCTCAACAGCAACGGTGTCTCCAGCCTCATAAGCAGACTGCAATCGTACGTAATCCTCCTGAGGAAATTTAGCATCGATGGGTAGATAAACCGATTTTTCTTGGGGACTCCTTCCGGGAAGTTTAACTGCATACTCCACCAGTGCATCCGATCCTTTTTTTGTTTTTACATTAGAATCATACTGATCTGGAGCCATAATTTCTTCCAGAATATTTCCGAGCTGTATTTCGCCGAGTACCCCTCTCGTTTTAACATTGGTTAAAACCTTTTTGAGATCTCCCACTCCCGAGGCTATGGTTTGCATTTCCCCCAATCCTTTTTGAACCACTAGCAATTGTTTGGTTACCATTTCAAATGATTTCCCCAAACGCTCTTCCAAGGTCTTATGAAGCTTTTCATCTACCGTCTCTCGCATACGTTCCAAACGTAATTCAGTGGTTTTGATCATCTCTTCTTGTTTCTGCTTCATCTGATCAAATTTCTCTTTTTGAAGCGTATTAAACGTTTCTACGTTTTTGGAAAAGGTAGCTTCAAAATCTTTTAATGTGGTGCGAAGTTCTTCTCTGTCGTCCTTCGCCTTTTTTGAAAGTGTTTCGTTAAGCCGATCGATACTTTGGATCAGTTCGTTTCGATTCTCTTTTAAATTTTTTGAAAGTTCCTCCCGATTAAGTAAAAATTCTTTTTGTAATTGAATGTTGAAAAAGTGTTCTAAAGATGAAAAGTCAGAGGATCCTTTCTTAAAAATTAAGAACCCCACCAAGATTAGAGTCAACAAAGAAAAACCAAGTAGTGCGTATTCCATTCCATTCAGATTGAACATTAAAAATAGGCAATCTTACAGGAAGTAGACAGCATTTAAAACAGAATGTTATGAACGGCGCTCGGATTTCCTTTTACATTTAAGATCTGGACTTGGAGCATCCTTTTTTTCCAATCAAATTCCAACATTCCAAAATTTAAATGGGTAATAAGAGGGCTGATCCTCATGGGATTGTATTCCTCTTCCAAACTATCGTAGGAATGAGTCAAACCACTTGAAGTGATGTCGTAAAACTTTACTTCAGATTGAAGGTCTTGAGCAGAAATTTCCGCAATATGTCGATCTCCACTCAGGTAAATAGGATTTTTAACTGAATACTTTTCTAATAGATCAATAAATCTTTTTTGAGCCTTGGGGAAGTTTGCCCATTTCTCATAAGGATGTTTCGAAGATAGAAATTGTATTCCACCTCCAAATAAATGAATTGTTGCTTGATCCTGTGCCAATTGGGTTTCTAGCCAATCCCATTGTGCCTCACCAAGAAGGGTTCCATCATTTTTCTTGTACCGTTGGTTAGGATTAGGATCGTTTACATAGGCTTCCTTAAAATAGCGAACGTCTAGCAGATACAAACAAACCTTTTGGTTGCCTTCCCCAAAACAATAACTCTGGTAGGCTCCTTCTCTTTTTCTTGCTGGATGGTCTGAGGGTAAATCCAAAAAGTCAAAAAGAAGTTCACGACTTGCTTGCTTTAGTTGAAAAGCCGCACCTGCATCGTTTTTTCCAAAATCATGATCATCCCAAACACCATAAACTTTGGATTGATTGGTTAATTTTTGGTAAGCGGGCAACTTTTTTTGAAGTGCGTATTTAGCTGCCAAATCTTCCATACTTTGGTCCTCAGTGTAAACAATATCACCCAACCAAACCCAAACATCTGGATTTTTATCCTCAATGACTTCCCAAATTTTAGGATCCAAATCGGTTCTGTTACACGAACCAAAAGCCAGTGTACTCAGGGGAGTTGCATAATGATAATCTTGCGCGTTTAGAGCACCCAAACAAAACAAGCTACAAAACAGCCAACTTAAATTCTGAATTTTCATTTTTTTACTATCTTTTTAAGTGTCGGAGAACTCGTTCCCCAAAGAAGAAAACCACTTAAAACGGTAAATACCCCAAATAAAGAAAAGAGTCTTAATAACAGATTATTAAAATCATCTCTCCCTTGGTAGTCCATAGTGTGGCTCATCCACAAAAAATCAAACCATCGCCAACTTTGGTGTCGTACCTTTTGAAATATTCCACTTCTGGCATCCACATAGGCTACTAAAAGATCTGGATGTTTGAAATGAATGGCATAAGCGGGTAAAGATCGCCCTCTAAATTCATGATGGGGGCCCGTTTCTTGAATCAGTTCAATTTTTTCTACCTCCAAGCCCACTATTAAATTTTCTTTGGCAACGGTTAAAGCTTCACTTTCTGAAATTTGATTTTTTAAAGCTCCCGTTCTTGCATGGTACAAATAGTTATCATTGATCCAATAGTAGGGCTGTTCTTCCAAAGAAACCAAGTTGATTTTTTCAACAGCCTGAGTGATACTGTCCAAGGGTAGTAAATTGCTGAACGTTCTGGGTTTAAATTCTGTATTTAAAAATTGGTCGCCGTGAATTTCATCCAAATCGGTCCAGCTAAAATAAAGTCCCGAAACGGTCCAAGCTAAAAATTGAATTCCAATAATCAATCCGAGATAGCGGTGTGTTTTTCGAATTCGCAAAGCCGTTTGTCTATGAACCATATTTTTTACATTTAAAACCCTTTTTCAAGATTATTGTTTTTTAAACTTTAATTTCTTTTCAATGGCAATAATCATTTCGTTAGCAATATCTTTTCCAGTAGCCATTTCTATTCCTTCTAAACCTGGAGAAGAATTGACTTCCAAAAGTAAGGGGCCTTTATTTGAACGAATAATATCTACCCCCGCTACAGTCAAATTTAGGATTTTTGCTGCCTTAATGGCTAAGCGTCTTTCTTCCATTGTAATTTTTACTTTTTTAGCGGTACCCCCCATGTGAATGTTAGAACGAAATTCTCCCTTTGAGGCTGTTCTTTCAATGGAAGCAACCACTTTGCCATTGACCACAAAGCAGCGCAAATCTTTCCCTGCTGCTTCTTTGATAAATTCTTGAACCAAAATATTCGCCTGTAAACTTTTAAAAGCATTGATTACACTTTCTGCTGCCTTATCTGTCTCTGCAGATACAACTCCTTTTCCTTGAGCGCTTTGAAGTAATTTAATCACTAAAGGAGCTCCACCAACCATCCCAATCAAATCTTTGGTATCTAATGGAGACTTCGCAAAACCTGTTATCGGAATTTGAATATCGTTCCCAGAAAAGAGTTGACTTGAAAAAAGTTTATCTCTAGATTGAGAAATGGAGGTATCGGAATTTAGACAATACGTTCCAATGGAATAAAACTGTCGGAGTAGAGCGCAACCGTAAAAAGTCATACTGGGTCTTATTCGAGGTATGATGGCGTCAAGGTCTTGAATAATACTCCCTCCTCGATACCGAACCTCAGGGGTAACAGTATCCAATCGCATGTAACATTGCTGGATGTTGTAAAAGTGCATATCATGTCCTCGGGCTTTTCCAGCTTCGATCAAACGTTTGTTACTGTAAAGTGATCTATCAGTAGCCAAAAGTCCAATACTCAATCCAGACTTCTCGTGTAACAAATGACTGTATTTGTTTTCCAACTCTTCTTCGGAAACCTTTGCTATCATAAAGTTTTTTGAAGGATCTACGATAAAGCGGTTTTTCATAGCTTCCCGCCCCAAAAGCATTCTAAAATCCATTCCATCTCGGTTGGCAAGTGTGAGTTCTATTTCATAAGACTGGTCGCCAATTGTTACCTTTTCTTTAATTACAAAACGTTTGCTTGTAATCCCTGAAGAGCTCTTTACGATCCTTACATCACAAATTTTTGACTCACAATGAACCACAATACTCAAATTATCTTGAATTGGATTGACATCAAAAGATACCCAAGACTCTTTACCTTTTTTAAACTTTTTAATGTTGGTGGATTGGATGGAAGAAGTCTTTGCACCCGAATCAATTCTTGCTTTGATTGACGGAATACTTAAGCCCTCAAAAGAACACCACTCCTGACTTCCGATTATTTGCTTAACATCACTCATTAGTTCAATTTTACACTACGAGATTACAAAAAGTTTTGAATAAAAAACACTAGTAATTCTTAATAATTTGATGGTGCTTCTATGAGCTTATGTATCTTTGAACTAAAATAGAGTTTTTATGATCAGACTGAACTCGTTCGGTTATTTACTTTTACTCGTACTACAGACTCAAATAACCTTTAGCCAAAACCAATATCAACCCCTCAAAACAAACGATTCTAAAATTACTCTTGATGGAGTGATTTCTCCGAAAGAATGGGATAATGCCACTCCAATTGAACTAAATTTTGAAATAAATCCAGGAAATAATTCTCCTGCAAAAAAGAAAACTGTAGGTTTTGTTACGTACACGGACACTCATCTTTACATTGGATTTCATGCCTTTGACGATCCTAAAAATGTTAGGGCCTCCGTCCGTTCACGAGATGATTTTGCTATGTATCGGCAAGACGATATTGTGGTCGTAACTTTTGATACCTACGCAGACGGTCGAAACAACTACATTTTGGTTTCCAACCCTTTTGGCAGCCAATTTGATGTTCGTGCAATCAATGCCCTGACAGACGAACAGCGCTATGATGGAAGTTTTAATATGGATTTTGAAACGGCTGGAAGTATTGTTTCAGATGGCTTTCAAGTGGAATATAAAATCCCTTTTTCCTCTCTACCTTTTCCTAACGGAAAAGATCAAAATTGGAATTTTAACTTATCCCGAAAATACTTTGACGAAAACAATGTAGAAGTTGAAATTCGCAGCCAAGCCTTCGATAGAAATAACCCCTGTCAAGTATGCCAGACGACAGAGTCACTGATTTTAAAAGACATTAGTATCCAAAAAAGAATTGAACTTTTACCCTATGTTGCAGGTAATTTGAGTGGTAAAAGACCCACACAAAAAGGGACTTTAGATTACGATTCTTTTAAACCCAATGCGGGCTTAGGGCTAAATTTAGACTTAAATAAAAACAGCGGACTGGAAATTACACTTAATCCTGATTTTTCTCAAGTAGAAGCCGATGTAACTCAAATTGATGTCAATTCTTCATTTGCCCTTGAATATCCTGAACGAAGACCCTTTTTCAATCGGGGAACAGATATTGTTAATTTTACCGATGGGGCGTTTTATTCAAGGTCGATAAACAATCCTTTGCTTTCAACCAAGTTGCTTAGTCAAGCCAAAAAGTCAAGAATTTACTTTTTGACAGCAATCGATCAAAATTCACCCTACCAAATCGCAGGTGAAGACCGATCCTATTTGGGGCAAGGAGGTCAATCTTTTGTAAATGTTTTCAGATATCAACGATTACTTAATAAAAATACACGATTGGGACTTGTCACAACTAACCGCTACTATGAAGAAGGAGGTTATGGAAATCTCTTGGGTACGGACGGTTGGTTTCTGATTTCCAAAAACTGGCGACTGACATATGAATTACTCGCCAACTTTAATCAAGAACCTACTGCCGATTGGATAGACAGTTCTGATACCATAGAGGGCAGATCAGTTGCCCTCAATAAAGATAAATTTCAGGGAAGTGCTTTGTATGTTCAACTGTATCGAAATACAGAACATTGGAAATCTTATGCTTATTTTAGAAACATCACCCCAGAATATCAAGCCAATGTTGGTTTTGTAGTAAAAAACAATAGACGCTGGGGAACACTGTTTCACGAATATCAAAACTTCATCAATAAAAAAGGACTTCAGTTTTTTAGCATTGGAACCAAAGCTGACATGAGCTATACTTTTGGAAATTATCTTAAGGCTCTCAGTATCGATGGAATTTTCAGCATAAAAACTTATTTGAACACAACCGTTGAGTACACTTATGATTGGGATGTTTTTAAAAATTTTCTAGGACGAGATTATCGAAATGTGGGGAAAAGTGAATTGAATATTCGAACCAATCCAAGTGAATCTTTTTCTCTGATGATTCGATCTACTTTTGGAAGAGAATTGGCTTACAATGAAGAAAATCCAGAAGTTGGCAAAGAGTTTACCTTTTTTTTAATGCCTAGTTTTCAATTAGGAGATAAATTTAATCTTTCCCCTTCGATTCGGTATGCTAAATTAAATGATTTAAATACTCAAAAAGAATATTTTAAAGGAGCCATCTCGCGTTTCTCTGCCCGATACCAGTTCAATAATTTCTTTAGTATTCGAATCATTTCTGAATACAATTCTTTTGCCGATCGATTCTTTGTTCAACCGCTTGTTCAGTGGAATCCAAACCCTTCAACCGTCTTTTATGTTGGAGGTAATCAAAATTCTCTAGAAGATTTTAACGACGAATTTTATTCTCCCTTTAGAGTAGATCAGACCCAGTTCTTTTTAAAATTTCAATATTTAATCGGACTCTGATCTACTCCGAATCTAAGTTGACTATTAATACGGGAACATTTGCTTCACGATATGCTTTTTCAAAAGATTTAAATTCTTTTTCTATGACCCCCTCCAATGCTTGCTCGTGTATTTTCCATTGGGTTAAAAGGTCTTGATAACGATCTTTGGCTCCTTGTGTTACTTTGGGGTCCTCTGCATCTACATAACTTTTTAAATGCATCCATTCTGCATTGAGTTTGTTGTTGAAATTGATTACGTCTTGAAACGTTTTTTGTTCAGGCTGTATTAGTTCAGCTTCCCATTTTTTGAGTTGTTCCTCAATCGCCAGTGCCTCATCATACAATGCGGAATAGGTACTTTTCCCTTTTAATATTTTAGAATAGTGCTGCAGTTGACTTTGTACACTTCGCATTTCAGAAACAGATTGGTGAATTCTTTTAATGGCCTTTTCAATATTAATCAATAGCATTTGTTGTTCCTCAAAATCGGCAGCTAGGTAATCTCTATTTGGATTGGGTAAAATAGTAAACTCCACCTCTTTCACTTCTGCTCCGTAAGAAAGTCTTGCTTTATAATTTCCAGGCGCAACTCTGCTTCCGCTGTAATCTCCATAAACAAAAACTTGATCCACACTGGGTAATTGTTCTCTCCTAAAATCCCAATGTGTACGATTAAATCCTTTTTTGTGAGGAAGTATTGTTTTTGGTCCAGGTCCTCCAGGCCAAGATTTAAACGACCCATCTTTTTTTGAAGTGTAACTTCTAATGATTTGATCATGCTGCAAAATATCCATTTGTACTTCAAGAGAATCATGAATTTCAGGGAGGTAGTAATCTAAATAAACCCCACTCATTGGATTTGTTCCCTGGGTGCTGTTTTTAGGCGTTTTTCTCGAACTTAAAAGATATGATTTTTTGGGGCTTACCAAATGTAAACTGTTATTTTTTGGGCTTTGTTGTAGTGGACTTAAATCGTCTAATATCCAAAAAGACCGCCCTGCTGTAGCTGCAATCAAGTCATTGTCCTGAACATGTAAATCATTGATAGGAACTACGGGTAAATTATTTTGAAAAGCGTCCCATTGATTCCCATCATTAAAGGAAATATAAAACCCTGTTTCTGTTCCTGCATAAAGAAGTCCAGATACTATTGGGTCTTCTCGAACTACTCTTACAAAATTATGCTCCCCTTCAATGCCCTCGGTTATTAAATCCCAATGTGCACCATAGTCTTCCGTTTTGTAGACGTAAGGAGTTAAGTCCATAAACTTGTATCGCATCAAAACAATGTAAGCTTTAGCAGGATTATGAGGAGATACCTCAATAGAATTAATAATTCCTTCTTTCCCTTCTTTTGGAGTGACATTGGACCAAGTCTTACCGCCATCTCGAGTCAAATGAATTAACCCGTCATCACTCCCAGCCCAGAGAACTTCAGGATCATGAGGCGAGGTCGTTAAGCTCATCAATGTATTGTAATTCTCTCCTCCAGCGGCTTCATTGGTAAAAGGTGTTCCCCCTGCTACTTGTTGACTTTTATTATTTCTAGTTAAATCAGGACTAATCACTTCCCAATCAATCCCTCCGTTCTGGGTTTTAAAAACAACGTTCCCTGCATGATAAATCGTATTCGGATCTGAGGGTGCACTAACAATAGGAGCGTTCCAGTTGAATCGATATTTAAACGAGTTGGGAGTATTTCCCAAAGCTAATTCTGGATATTCTTTAATTTCTTTTGACGTTTGTGTTGGTCGATGCCAACGCTCAATAATTCCCTGATAACAACCTCCATAAACCACTTTTGGACTTTTAGGGTCAAAGGCTAAAAAGGCACTTTCGCAACCTGCAACGGAATACCAGTCTTTCCAATCGATACCGCTGTCTTGATCCCTACTTTTAATGCCGATGGCTGAATTGTCTTGTTGTCCTCCATAAACATGATAGGGTACTTGTTCATCGGCAATAACACGGTAAAACTGTGCCGTAGGTTGGTTGTTTTGGGTACTCCAACTTGTCCCTCCATTGGTCGAAACATTAGCTCCTCCATCGTTAGAATTGATCATAATAGAATTGTTTTCCGGATGAATCCATAAATGATGATTGTCGCCGTGAGGTGTTGGCATGGTTTTAAATGTTTTTCCCCTATCGATAGATTTTAAAACAGGTGCATTAAGCACATAAACCACATTTTCATCCTGCGGATCTGCAAATACTTCCATGTAATACCAAGAACGTGCTACGGTAATACGGTCTTTATTGACTTGTTTCCATGAGGCTCCTCCATCTTCAGATCGATAAACACCCGCTTGGGTTCCTTCCGCTTCAATGTTGGCATAAACAAGATTTGAATTTGCCCTAGAGACGGATATTCCAGCTTTCCCAATAACTTCGGGCAATCCTTTTTCTAAACGAGTCCAATTGTCACCTCCATCTGTTGACTTGTACAAACCCGACTTTTCTCCTCCTGATTTCATTTGCCAGGGCAGGCGTTCATGCTCCCAAAGAGCAGCATACAAAATCCGAGGGTTATTTTTATCCATACTCAAAGAAGCAGCTCCCGTTGTTTTTGAAACATACAGTACTTTTTCCCAAGTTTTCCCCCCATTTTTAGTTCGATAAACTCCACGATCACTACTAGGTCCAAACTGAGCTCCTTGAACTGCAACGTAAATTAGATCCGGATTCGTAGGATGAATCTCTACATTGGCAATATGTCTTGACTGATCCAAACCCATATGTTTCCAGGTTGCCCCTGCGTCTTCGGACTTGTAAACTCCATCGCCCATTGAAGTCATAACTCCTCGGGCTGCGTGTTCTCCCATACCTACAACCACAACATTTGGATCGCTCTCAGAAACCGCTATGGCGCCAACTGTTCCCGTTTTAAAAAAACCATCAGAAATATTTTTCCAGTGCAGTCCATTGTCTTGTGTTTTCCAAACACCCCCGCCTGTAGTTCCCATGTAAAAGGTAGCAGGTTCTTGAACGACTCCTTCAGAGGTAACACTTCTTCCTCCTCGAAAGGGTCCAATATTTCTCCAATGAAGATTGTTAAATGTCTCAGAAAATGGAATCTGTTTTTTGGAGGTTTTGTTCTTTTTTTGACTTTGAGCAAAAGAACTGCATAACAACAGTACTAATAAAAATGGTAGTTTTGATCTCATATTTTTTATTTTAAAAAATAGACTTATTAACGTTCTAATTTGACATGGAACAAACGGGGTTTCCCTTTGGCCTCACTTTCTGATGTAATCCAAAACTCAGATGCATTAATGATCTTAACAGCTTCAATTTGGGCAGGTTTTACAGGAATCGTGTAGCGTTGTAAATCAATGTTTTCAAAACCATTTTTTTTAAAGTTACTGAGTGTGTAAAAATACTGGACTCCTCTAAAATCATAACCTGTTAAAACCATCAAATCCTCTTTGGAATTGTAATCTGCAGCAGTTACTAGGGCCTCTGTATTGATCACTGCAGATGGGCTTAAGGTGTACTCCCCTTTAGTTTTTGGAAAGACATAGAGTTCCGACTGGAGTGTCTTTCGATTTTTTGAAAATAAAATGAGTTGATCTCCCATAACTGCTAAACCCTCAGCATCAAACTCATTCAAAGATTCTTTAGAGAATGTTTTTTGAGCTTCGTAACGAATTCGGATGGTTCCTTCAGGAATCAAATCTTTTCCTAAAATGTAGATTTTGAGATTTTCTCTGGTAGCATAGTTATTTCCCGTATCAGCAATATAAAAATGATCTTCGTCAGCAGCTAAATCTTCCCAATCCTTATTTTTTAAATCATAAAAGCGAGTACTTTTGATCAGATCTCCCTCGGTAGAAAATACATAAAGCTTGGCTTTATCCCCTGAGTCATTTATCGTCATCAGATTATTCCCTATGTATTCTAATCCAGAGGTTTCTTCTATGACTGAGGACAATTTAATTGTTGTTAATGATAATTGAGCGCTGCAACAAAATGATGCAAAAAGACAGACAAATAAGTAACGCATAAATAGTGGTTTATCATGACAATATACTTAAACTAAATGTTTTGATTCCTATCTAATTTTCTATTTTTGTTTTAAACCTAATTAATAATCATATCAATTGTGATTCAGAGACTTACATTATTAACCTTTGTTTTTAGCTTTTTGATTCTTAGTTGTGAAAAACAACAACTAAAGGAAAGTTATCTCGCACTAGGAGATAGTTACACCATTGGGGAGGCCGTATCAGAAAATGAGCGATGGCCTGTTCAACTAGTCAAAGCTTTGGAAGGGAAGAACAGGATTCTTGATTCTCCAAAAATTATTGCCCAAACGGGTTGGACAACCGCCGATCTAAAAATGGGTATCGACAATGCCATCCTTGACTTTCCTTACGATTGGGTTTCCCTATTGATAGGGGTTAACAATCAATACCAAGGAAAAAGTATTTCAAATTTTAAAGAGGAGTTTGAACAGCTTCTTAGTCAAGCCCTTCTATTTGCAGGAAATAAAAAAGATCGAATTTTTGTAGTTTCCATACCCGACTGGGGTGAAATGCCGTTTGCCAAAAATCGGGATCGAGAAAAAATTGCTACCGAAATTGATAATTTCAATCAAGTGATTTATGAAATCTGTGCACAAAAAGAAATCGCATTTATCGATATCACACCACTCTCAAGAACCGTGGAAGCACATCCAGAATTTGTGGCATCAGATGGGCTACATCCTAGCGGAGTTCAATACACCCAGTGGGTCAAGGAAATTATTCCTTTCTTTTTAAAAACTTCTGATGATTGATTTAAAAGCTGCCAGATTATTGGATCAAAATGATCCTCTAAAAACATTTAAAAATAGGTTTACTCATCAGGAAAATGAAATCTACTTAGATGGAAATTCTTTGGGTAAGCTTCCTAAAAGTGTTCTCTCAAAACTAGAGGACACCCTTCAAAACCAATGGGGAAAACAACTCATCCGAAGTTGGAATGAAAACTGGCTCGAACTCCCTCTTCGCTTATCAAAGAAATATGAAACTCTTTTGAATGCCTCTGATGGAGAAATTGTTTTTGGAGAATCCACATCCGTTCGGCTTTATCAAATTTTATTCGCATTAATCGAATCGAGAAACTACCCCAACCAACTCATTACAGATTCTTTAAACTTCCCAACAGACCTCTACGTCCTTCAAGGACTGGCAAAGCATTTCTCAAAGTTATCCATCCAATCAATTCAATATGGACAAGAGATCCTAGCCGATATTGAACAACTCAAAGAAATAATACAAACAAAACCTGGAATCATTTGCTTGAGTTTGGTTACCTACAAAAGTGCTTATTGTTACCCAATGAAAGCGCTTAATGAATGGGCAGCACAAAACAAAAGTATTATTGTTTGGGATCTAAGTCATGCTGTTGGTGCAATTCCGATTGACTTTAAAAAAACCAAAACAAAAATTGCTTTAGGGTGTACCTACAAATACATGAATGGCGGCCCAGGTTCACCCGCTTTTTTATTCGTCCAGAAAGAACTCCACAATCTTCTTCAAAATCCCATTCAAGGTTGGTTTGGACATCTAAAACCTTTTGATTTTGACCCGCAGTACAAAGCTGCTCAGGGATTGGAACGCTTTAATAATGGCACTCCTTCAATTCTTTCAATGCAAGCTGTAGAAGCTGGAGTAGATCTTATTCTAGAAGCGGGTATTAAAAATCTCAGGGCAAAAAGTGTTGCACTTTCAGAAATGCTCATTGACGAAATAACAAAAGAATTGGAAACCCTTGGCTTTGAGCTTGAGAGTCCTAAAAATTCAATCAGTAGAGGATCGCATATTGCAATTGCTCATCCCCATGCGTGGCAAATTTGTCAGGCACTGATTCAGGGCGATACCCTAGCACCTAAAATCATTCCTGATTTTAGACCACCCCACTTCATACGCATTGGTATTACTCCGCTTTACACCAGTTATGAAGATCTTTGGTGGTTGATAAATCAACTTCGGGTGATCGTAACCTCTAAAGCATATCTAAATTTTGGTGAAGCCAAGTCTCAGGTAACTTAGCCCCATTGGGAGAAATAAAAAAAGCCTTCGGGATTAATTCCCAAAGGCCATAACCATAAACCAATTCATCAATTTAGAATTGATAAAACAAATTTACGAAAACTTAAACAAAATAGTATTCTTAAATTAATTTTTTTGTAACAATTACCTAACATAAAGCGTTTTAGCAAATTTTACTTTTGTAAAAAATACTATGCAGTACTTAAAGTCACTTTTTTATGTTTCGGGTTTCTTTTACTGGTTACTCTTGGGGCGTCATTTAAAAAACAATACCTAAAAATTGCTATTGAGTAGTTTCATACGCGTGTTCCCAGTTTGGGTTATCCAGTTTATTGATGACGTATTTAACCGTGATTTCTGACCCCTTTTCGATATCATTTAACGCTACAATACGAATGTGTTTTACCTTTCCAAGCTTTTCGTCTTCCTCACAAAAAACAGCTTTACAATTCGGGATTTCATGATGATTTACAAACGCGCCAAGGGGTAACCGAAGATAATTGTCATGAAAACGAGGATCAAAAACATGGGTCATACCCAAATCATCCCCCTGTTTGATTTGATCTGTAGTAAAAAGCCCTAAACCTTCAATTGTACTTTGCTTGATGGTAAGAAAATCTGGTAGCGGCCTCCAATTACTGTCTTTTATCATAAATTGTACTTGAGTTACTCATAAAAGTAAAACTTTCTCTTCTATTTTACTACAAATTCATGTTTAAGATACTTTTTAGACCCAATTACAGCATTTAAAATTCTAAACGGTAAAGAGATTGAGTTTTTTCGTTCTTCGGTTTTGATTTTCAGTGTAATTGTTGTTTTGGGTGGTATGGTGAAAACAGTTGCTCTCTCATGAAAACTAAATTCTCCAAGATATTCCATATGAAAAGGGACACTACCTTCATTGGTGACCTCAACATTTAAGATAGTTTTATCTTCAGGATATTTAGGAGAACCGAAACGAATATTTTCTTTTACGAGCTCAGATACCACATCTTTTTTACCGATCAGTAAATCATTAAACCACACTAAGGTTTTTCGTTCAAAAAGCGCTTTTTTTATGGCTGCTGGTGTTTTCTGACTTACTTTGACAAATGTCATCGGACGGTGGCCTCCTTTTTCAATATTATGAGCCCAGCCTGTTAACCCATGGATATCTGATGTTCCTAAAATTGCAAGATTATTGTCCAACGCAATTTGAAGGGCTTCCTCTGAAAAAGTGGTTTCGTTGACAACCTCTATTCCGTGTAAAAGTTCATTAGAGATTAGATATTTATGAAAAGGCTCTAAACGAGCGATCCCATCTTTCCTATGAGCATCCCAGTTGGGGTGATTCCAAAAAACAAAAGCCCCTTGTTTGTTGGCCTCTTGAATTCCTGAGAGAGAATCCGAATGAAGCAAGGCGTTTGCGTCCTTGATAAATACGGCATTGATATGACCCGGAGGCATATCTCTTGTTATCTCAGACCCATTAATAACCTTTAGGGATTCATCTTCACCCAACATTCCTGACGCAATATTAAAAGAGCGATTACGATCGGGATGAGGAAGGTCTTCAGCATGAGGTTGGTATTCCAAATGCTCAGTCATTGCAATCAAATCCAACCCCTCACGTCGAGCTTCTTCAACTCGAATACTCGGCCAAACGGCTCCGTCAGAAAAAACTGTATGAATGTGAAGATCTGTACTCAGCCAATATGTTCCAGCTTCTGATTTAAAAAAAGGGTCTTGCGCCAAGATTGAGGTGGTTCCCAAAAAGAAAAGTAAAAATTTAATCATTTTGTATTTAAAGGTCATGAGTTTTTTTGATACTCAAGCTACGATTAAATTGAAAAAAATAAAAACCTTCTTTTAAGCTATTTAAATTTTATAAAACAGTATTGTATTCCAAAGCCTGTTTTTCAAGTAATTATCTTCCGACTTGAAGATGGTATTTTTCTGAAAACCTGAGTTGATCGTTATTTTATCATTGAGTTTTATTTTGAGTCCAAAAAAGGTCCAGTTTTGATTGAATTTAAACGGGATCCCTCCCGAACTCATAATCGAAAAAACCTCATCATAGAAAACAAAATTCACTGGAACTTTTGCATCTGTTTTAGACAAAGGGCGTTCGTAAGTAAATCTAAAACGTATCCTACTTGAGAAGTCAAAACTTCGTAAAGATCGATCGGTTTGTAAAGGCAATTCTTCTCTAAATCGATGTTCCAAACGAATCCATGTAGATAAAAGACCTTTCTTTAAGGGAACATTGTAGGATACTTGTTCCCACAGGTTGTGTTCGTTCCTAACCCTAGGATCGGCATTTACATCCGCGTTGAAGTTTTTTAAATAACTGTAACCAAACGTCCATTTCATTTTTTTGGAGTCTGTGTAAGTTAGCTGGGGTCTAAAAATTTGTTGATCCCAAATTCCAAAATAATCGATTGTTCTTGAATGGAATTCTGAACGTAAACTTAGCTTATCAGACAAGGGTACGTCTACAAATACTGCATTCCAAATTCCTTCAACTTTATCGTATTCCTGTGCTAAAAGTAGTTGGCAAAAAAAAAGGGGGACAATCCCGCTAATTAAAATCTTTTTCATTTTTATTCTTATTTAAATTCCCTCATTAATCCTTCTTGCGACACCGACGCCACCATTCTTCCTGATCGGTCAAAGATACTTCCTCTGGCAAAACCCCTAGCGTTTGATGCACTTGGACTTTCAATGGCGTACAACAACCAGTCGTCAATTTCAAAATCACGATGAAACCACAGTGCGTGATCTAAACTGGCGTAATAAATTTTTTGCTTTTCAAATTTTGCTCTGTGGGGCAATGTAGCCGACAATAATAAACTGTAATCAGAAGCAAATGCTAAAAGTTGATGCTGCAAAGCGGTGTCTGCTTTTATCTTATTCTTGGTTTTAAACCAAATATGAGACATTGGGGGTTTGTTCTGTGTTTCTAAATATATTGCTTTTCCTACGGGTCGGAACTCAAACACTTGTGGGTGAGCCATCATCAGTCGTTCATAGCGCTCAGGATCTTTCTCTTTAAGCAGTTCTGCCTGTTGAATATCGGTGAGTAAAATTTCTGGAGTCAAAACATTTGGCATCGTTATTTGATGGTCTGCCCCTGCTTCGTCCAAATGGAACGAGGCTGCCATATTAAAAATAGCCTTCCCCTCTTGGTAAGCCACAACCCTTCTTGTGGTAAAACTTCTACCGTCTCTGATGGCATCAACATGAAAATCTATGGGGATGTTGATGTCTCCTCCAAGAATGAAATAACCATGCATGGAATGGGCTAATCGGTCTTTAGGAACCGTTTGATAAGCAGCATGAAGTGCCTGACCCAATACCTGACCTCCAAAAACTCTTCCCCATGCCGTCTTGTAATTTTGACCTACAAAATGATGGGTGTCTTTTTGTTCTAGCTGGAGTAATGAAATAAGTGAATTGAGATCGATCATTGATTTTTTTTCAAATATAGTGATACATCAGGTCGATGGAAAATGAATCAACTATTCTTGCAGTCTCGCACTCCAAATTTCATACATTGGAGCTCCCTTACTACTAAACCCTTGATGATGCCAATCCGAACCTTTGACACTGTATTCAAAGGGTAATACTGCTCCTACACGACTGTTGTCTCTGGAAAAATATTCAATATGTTCTGTGTACTTTCCTTTTTCTGTAGTGTAGTACCCTCCTCCCGATCCAAAAAACTGAAAAGTTTCCGTGTTGTAAGCTATCCACTGAAAATAACCGTCTAATAAAATTTTCATTGTCTTTCTTGGTCTAGTGGTATCGCGTCTTCGTTCCCCTTCATCAGTCATACGCCCTGCCATAAGCCACTTACCATTGAGATCTTTAGGTTTTTGAGACAGCTTTTGCCAATCACTAGACTCAAGTATCTCCAACTGTTTTAATCCATCCTTTTCAAAATTGGAATTGAATTCAAAATCAACGGATAGTTCTTTTCCTTGTTTTTTATAAAAACCTCCTCGCGTTAAAATAAATTCAGCAGGTTCGCTTAGGTATTGTGTTTCTACTAAATAGTTTTTATCCATCAAAATTCGATGGGTAATTGTTTTTCCATTTTGTTCTGATTGAAAAGTGAACACTTGTGCTTTGCCACAAAACAGAATGAGAAAAAAGAAGTAAAAAAATTGAAGTTTCATCCGAATTAATTTCTGTAATCTAGTGCTGGTTTTCGATCTCCTAACATGGGCTTGTACTCAAAATCCTTTCCTCTTTTTTGCATAAAATCATCTTGTGCAGCTTTAATAATTTTGGGGTTGTCGATCAATTGCATTCCAGTCAGAGCGATCGTTTTTGCTGCGATGATCATCCCTTTGTTTCCAATATTAGTTCCACCAGCGGCTACGGCTTGCCAACTGTGTGCTGGAGTTCCAGGCACCCATGTTGCTGCTCTTAATCCAGCAGTGGGTACTGCAAAACTTACATCCCCTACATCCGTTGACCCGCCTGCTTTTGAACTTTCATCATAGGGAGCTACGCCCTCAACAAACTGGGTGTTCAACGGTTCTCCTAGGCTTTCTGCAATTTTTTGAGCAAAGGCTTTTTCTTCTTCAGTGTAGGTGTAGCCTCCAATACTTTCCAAGTTTTTGTGAACCATAGGTTGAAGGACATCATTGAATAACAATTCGTGAGTTCCTCCAATCATTTCATAATCCATTTCAGTTCCTGTGCCAAGAGCTGCTCCTTTGGCTGCATCAACAATACGATCGAATACATTGGTTACTTCATCTCTTGTTCGGTGCCTTGCATAATAATAGACTTCTGCGAAATCAGGCACGACATTTGGTGCTTCCCCTCCACGTGTAATTACATAGTGAATTCGAGTACTTTCAGTAACATGTTCTCGCATCATATTGACCATGGTGTTCATGGCTTCAACTGCGTCCAATGCTGAACGTCCTTTTTCTGGGGCCCCAGCTGCATGAGCAGATACTCCATAAAAGCGAAATTTTGCGGATTTATTAGCCAATGCTGGGCGTATGCTTGCAGCATTTTTATTGTCGGCATGCCAATGTAAAGCTACATCCACATTGTCAAATAATCCAGCACGAGTCATGTAAACTTTTCCCGAACCTCCCTCTTCTGCGGGACAACCGTAAAATTTAACTGTTCCTGATTTGCCTTCTTTTAAAAGATAATTTTTAATGGCAATTGCTGCAGCTGCAGAGGCGGATCCGAAAAGGTGATGCCCACACGCATGTCCCGCTTTTCCATTATTTGAAACTTTGTAAGGGACCGCTTTTTGAGACAAGCCAGGCAATGCATCGTACTCTCCCAAAATAGCAATTACTGGACTTCCAGAACCGAAACTGGCCACAAAAGCTGTAGGGATTTCAGCTACACCAACTTCAATTTGAAACCCCTCTTGTTCCAAAGTTTTTTGCAACAGCTTACTGCTTTTCTCTTCTTGGTATCCCATTTCAGCAAAAGACCAAATTTGTTGAGCAATATCTGAGTATGTTTCTTTGTTTTTGTCAATATCGTTCAAAATTGATTTGTACTTTGACTGAGCAAAGCTCATCGTAAAAACGAATAAAAAAATAAAGTTTGTAAGTGTACGCATAGGTGAAATTTTGTTATGATACTCAAATGTATTAATTTTAATGTAATCTAAAATTGTAATGCTCCAAAACCACTTACATTAATTTTTTAAACTAATGATTATGAAACTAACTACTTCCTTTCTATTTGTACTTTCTTGTTGCTTTGCTTTGAATGCACAAGAAATTTCATTTCAAGAATACGACTTAGACAATGGCTTACACGTCATCTTGCATCAAGACAATAGTGCACCTTTAGTAGTAACCTCGGTTCTGTATCACGTTGGAGCCAAAAATGAAGAAGAAGAACGAACGGGTTTTGCACATTTCTTTGAGCACTTGCTCTTTGAAGGAACTAAAAACATTGAACGAGGCGAATGGTTCAAAATTGTTAGTGCCAACGGGGGTACAAACAACGCCTACACCACAGATGATTTTACCTACTATTACGAAGTTTTCCCTTCAAATAATTTAGAGTTGGGATTGTGGATGGAATCCGAACGAATGTTGCATCCCATAATAAATGAAACGGGAGTTGAAACCCAAAATGAAGTTGTTAAAGAAGAAAAACGTCTGCGTTATGATAATAGTGCTTATGGTAACTGGGCCTTCGAGGTTAGAAAGCGAATGTTTGACAAACACCCTTACAAGCATATTCCCATCGGGGAAATGGAACATCTCGATGCGGCCTCTCTAGAAGAGTTCATCGCATTCAATAAAAAGTTTTACACCCCAAATAACGCTGTTTTGGTTGTTGCTGGTGATTTTGAAATGGAAGAAACAAAAAAAATGGTTGCCGACTACTTCGAAGAAATTCCAAAAGGGGTGTCAATCGAATCAAAAGTAATTTTGGAAGATCCTATTGTCGAACCTCTAACAGGTGAAGCTTTTGATAAAAATATTCAGATTCCCGCGTTGTTTACAGCCTACAGAATTCCAAAAAAAACTTCAAGAGAGTCAAGAGTCCTCGATATGATTTCTACTTATCTCAGTGATGGAAACAGCTCAAAGTTGTACCGCAAACTTGTGGACGAGAAAAAAATGTCACTCCAAGTCGCCGCTTTTAATATGAGTATGGAGGATTATGGACTCTATGTTATTTTATCACTTCCTGTAGGCGACAACAAATTAAGCAGCCTAAGGGACGAAATCGACATAGAGGTTGAAAAAATTCAAACAGAACTTATCAGTGAAACAGATTATCAAAAACTACTCAATAAATTTGAATCCAGATTTGTGGACTCCAATGGCTCTATCGAGGGAATTGCAAATTCTCTGGCAGAATACTATGCCATTTACGATGACACGAACTTAATAAACTCTGAAATTGACGTTTATCGTTCCATTAGCCGAGAAGAAATTCGTGAGGTTGCAAAAAAATATCTTAATCCCAACCAAAGATTAACCCTCAACTATCTCCCCGAATCAAAATAATTTACCATGAAAAAAACATTAATTTTTAGCTATTTTATCCTTTTTACGTATGCTGCTCAGGCTCAAATTGACCGATCGCAACAACCTGAACCTGGCCCTGCTCCTTTAATTCAATTAGAAGATCCTGAAGAATTTCAATTGAGTAACGGACTGCATGTATTACTGGTAGAAAATCACAAACTTCCACGTGTTTCGTTAAGCCTTCGAATAGAACATCCGCTTATTGTAGAAGCAGACCATGCGGGTAGCAACGCCATGCTAACCAGTATGATGGGCAAAGGGTCAACTTCCATTTCCAAAAATGATTTTGAAGAAGAAATTGATTTTATGGGGGCACACTTTCACTTTAATGCTGACGGTGCTCATGCATCCTCCTTAAGCCGATTTTTCCCGCGGGTCATGGAATTGATGGCTGATGCTACTTTACATCCAAATTTTTTGGAGGAAGAATTTCAAAAAGAAAAGGACAGATTAATTACGGGTTTAGAAACCGGAGAAAAAGATGTAAAGACCGCTGCTAGACGTGTTGAAAATTTAATTTCGTACGGTTCAGACCACCCCTATGGGGAATACCTCTCTAAAGACAAAGTTAAATCCTTGACTTTAGACCAAGTGAAAAAAGCTTACGACTACATTTACGGTTCAAATAATGCTTATTTGATCGTGGTTGGAGATTTTAATCCCACAGAGACAAAAAAGTTAATTAAAGAACATTTTGGAAATTGGAAGCCTAAGGAAAGACCTAAAATGTCCTTTCCCGATCCTACTAATTCGGCACGAACAGAAATTGCCTTTGTTGAAATGCCCAATGCGGTTCAGTCGGAAATAGCCTTCCTTAATACAATTCCGCTGGACAAAAATAGTTCTGATTATTTTGCAGCTCTATTGGCCAATCAAATTTTAGGTGGTGGTGGTGAAGCCAGATTATTTCTGAACCTAAGAGAAGATAAAGGCTTTACCTATGGCGCTTATTCACAACTCCGTGATTCCCACAAAACCAAGGGGAGATTCAGTGCCTCTACCAGTGTAAGGAATGCTGTTACAGACAGTGCCGTAGTAGAAATTCTCCATGAAGTGGAAAAAATTAGAAACAATTTAGTAACTGACGATGAATTGGAATTGGTTAAAGCCAAATATGCAGGAAATTTTGTGATTTCACTTGAAGATCCAGAGACCATTGCCAACTTCGCTTTCAACATCAAAACACAAAATTTGTCTCCAGATTATTACAAGCAATTTTTGAAAAATATCAATAAGGTTACAAAAGAAGAAGTTTTGAATGCCGCCAAAAAGTATTTTTTAAGTGATAATGCCACAGTAGTCGTTACAGGTAAAGGAAGCGAAATACTGGAAGGGTTAGAACAAATCTCTTTTAACGATGACCCAGTAAAAATTCGTTATTTCGACAAATGGGGAGTAGAAATAGAGCGTCCAGATTACTCTAAAATGACTCCAGAAGGGGTTACTGCCGCTAGTGTAATTCAAGATTATTTAGAGGCCATTGGAGGAAAAACGAAACTGGAAGAGATCCGATCGATCAAAGAACTCGCGCAAGCTGAAATGCAAGGAATGATTTTAGAGGTAAGCTCGCAAAAAACAAATCAGTTACAAGCTTTAACTGAAACAAAGGTTATGGGCAATGTAATGCAAAAACAAGTAATTAATAAGGATTATGGTTACATGGAAATGCAAGGTCAAAAAATCGATCTCGAAGGTGATGTTTTAGAGCAAATGCTAGATGGCGCTTCAATTTTTCCTGAATTAAACTATGACCTGAATTCCATTGCATTAAAAGGAATTGTTGATTTGGATGGTAAAAAAGCATACGAAATAATGGTTATTGAGGGAATCATAAACTATTACGATGTTGAAAGTCATTTAAAAATTCAACTCTCTCAAACCATGGAACTGATGGGTAGTTCACAAACTACAACAATTAAAATGGGAAATTACAAACCGGTAGAAGGAATCCTTTTTCCCCACAAATTAACGATGAGTATGGGTCCGCAAGAGGTTGACTTTTTAACTCAAAAAATTGACCTAAATGTAGAACTAGACCCAGCTATTTTTAAATAGCTCAGTGCTATCCTATTGAATTTAAGTTTTAGACGCCCCTTTTTTGGGGCGTTTTTTGTCTGTGATTAAATAAACCCCAAGTAAGATCATAGCGCATCCAAACCATTGAACAAATGTAAAATGCTCACCGTCTAAAATACCCCATCCAATGGCAACCATAGGAAGCAGATACGTGATGGAAATAGAAAAAACAGGAGTAGAAATAGAGACCAGTTCATTGAACATTACTTTTGCCAAAGCAGTACCCAATAAAGAAAGAATGAATACGTAGCCCAAAGAAGTGCTTACATCAGAAGCAACTCCGACTTCGGACCAAGGAAAATCTACAAATAAAAGGACTCCGATGGCAGGTAAAATGATAGATACAAAATTTCCCAAAGCAATTGCAATAGCCGGCACTCCCTGCAACTTGTATTTGATTAAATTTACATTGATCGAGTAACATAAGGTAGCAGCTACAACCAAAAAAGCGTACCAACTTTGTTCTCCTGATCTCAGAGTAAATTCATTCGAGACAAGAACTAAAGTTCCTGCAAAACCAACCAGAACCCCAAATATTTTTACCCATTTAAATTTGGAATTAAAGAAGAGTAATCCTAAAATTAAAGTAAACAAAGGAGTCATTCCATTTAAAACCGCTGCAACGGAACTATCGATTACCGTTTCTGCAAAGGCAAACAAATAACTGGGGAAAAATGTACCAACAAAACCCGTAAATACAATCCATTTCCAAGCCTCTTTTGGGATTTTTTGAAGCTGTTTCCATCCAAAAAGAGTTAGTATCATGGTAGTCATTATTATTCGACTTGAGCCCAATTGGAGTGGGGTCAAACCCACCAATCCTTTTTTAATTAAAATATAGGAACTGCCCCATATAATGGAAAGAAGAATAAGATATACCCATTTTTTAATAGAAATAGTCATTGAATTACAAATTTGCACTTTTTTAAAATGCCTATTACACTTATCTTTGTGTTTTTAAGAAAAATATGAAACCTTTTTCCCCGTTTTGTTTAGTAGTTTTTTTATTTCTTCTGATGGCATGCCAAACTTCAACAAAGCCAAAAGTAATAACCGTTAATACCTCAGAAAAAGTAAGCCCCCCTAACCCAGAATTAGTTTCAGCTGATTACGCAAAAATGACTATCGAGGGAATGACTTGTGCTATTGGGTGTGCTGCGACAATTGAAAAAAAATTAAACCAAACCGCTGGAGTAGTCTCAGCAACCGTTGATTTTGAATCTGAAACGGCTTGGGTTGTTTATGATTCAAATTCAATGAATTTAGATGGTCTCACAGGGGTGGTTAAATCTGTAAGTGATGCCTACAGTGTTTCAAGTGCTTCAAAAACAGACCGTAACTTTAAATAAAAAGTTACTTCCATTGAAAAGATTCAACTAGGTGGAATATGTCCTTTTCTAAGTATTTGACCGCTGGTAATATGGAGTCATAATTGGGCCTTGCATAAAAATATACTGACCCTACCAAAAAATGTCGGGTGCTGTCGGTTAAAAAAAATTGAAATTGAGACGCTGCATTACCCTCTACAGAAAACAGCGTGCCAAATACCTTTTTATTGGGGTTTACAAAAACTTTTTCAGGAATGGATACTGCTTTTGAAATATGCTTATATGGAAGCTTGTATGCGTCATTTAAAAGTGAATCTAAGTTGTTCTGGACCGAATTGTAATTCAAATACAGCGTAGCCTTCATTTCAGGATAAACCACCTGAGAGTTAAATGAATTTAAAAGCGAAACCTCCGCAAAACGATTGTATTCAAATGAAAACTGCGAATAATTCTCAAAACTCTGATAGTGTGCCTCAGGATAATCCAATCGTAAATAACCCGAAGGTTTGGGTTGTAAATCTGATGTACAACTTAAAAAAAAAATCAAGCTTAAAACAATAATTCGATTCATTAAGACTTAATTTTTGGGAGTTCCACCTTAACTTGCTTGATTCTCATCTGATCTAGTTCTTCAACGGTAAATACGTAGCGTTCGTACTTGATTTTTTGCCCTTTTTTAGGGAATTTTTTTGCGATTTCAAGAAGGAGCCCTGCCAAGGTTTCTGAATCCCCTTTAATCGATTCAAAAAGGTCGGTTTCCTCAAGATGAATGACTTTAAAAAAATCTTTTAAACTGATTTTTGCTTCAAAAACAAAAGTGCGCTCGTCCAGTTTTGAGTAACTCAAATCTTCCTCGTCAAATTCGTCACTAATGTCTCCAACAATTTCTTCCATAATGTCCTCCAAGGTAATTAGTCCAGAGGTTCCTCCATACTCATCCACTACTATGGCCAAGTGAATTTTTTTCTGCTGAAATTCTTTTAGCAAATCATCTAACTTTTTATTTTCAGGCACATAGATGGGAGGTTTTAAAACATCTTGCCAAACAAAATCAGAGTTGTCCAAATTAGGCAATAAATCCTTGGTGTATAAAATTCCTTTTATGTTGTCTTTTTTTTCTTGGAATACTGGAATTCTAGAGTATCCCTGTTCAAGAATGATGGGAATAATTTCGTCTAGAGTAAGATCATCAGACAAGGCAAACATATCCATTCTGGGACACATAACTTCTCTCGTATCCGTGTTTCCAAAATTAACTATTCCTTCTAATATGCGTTGTTCATCGGAAGTGGTTTCGTTGTCCCCAGTAAGTTCAAGGGCTTGAGAGAGCTTATCAACTGAAAATTGATTTTTCTGATCGCCCAATCGTTTTTCAAAAAACCCTGTTATTCTGCTCATTGGATAGGTAATCCAAAATAAAATGTAGCGATCAAGAATTGAAATAACCAACGCCATTCGCTTAGAAAATTGAAGCGCATTCCTATTGGCATAAACTTTAGGTAAGATTTCACCAAAAATCAAAATAAGCGTGGTAATGATTCCTACTTCGATGAGAAGGACCACAACGGGATTTTCTATGCCTCCTAGAAAAGAGTCGCTGAGAACAGTAAATACAAGGACAATAGCAATATTTATGAAATTATTGGCCACCAAAATAGTGGCTAAAAGTCTTTTTGGTTTTCTGAGTAAAGCAATGACACGTTCTAAAGCTGCATCTGGAGTATTTTCATCTGAGTCCTCCAATGATTTGAGTTGTAAGGAAAAGAACGCTACTTCAGTTCCTGAAATAAGTGCCGAACACAACAGTAGTATGCAGACCACTAACCATTGAATCCACAGCAAATTAGAAACTGCAGACAATGTACTAAGCAAAGGCAAAGGGTCTGGATCCAATGAATACTAACTTTTAAAATGGTAAATCATCTTCGGGTGGAGGTACCTCCGTTTTTTCAGGAGTTGCAGCTCCTGATTTTTGATCAGCAGCTGGACTCTCTTTTTTGGTACTGAGAAAGGTAAATTCATTAACATTGATTTCTGTTGAATACCGATCTGCTCCATCTTCTCCTGTCCATTTTCGAGTTTTAATTCGACCTTCAATGTAAACTTTATCTCCTTTACTTAGATATTTTTCACAAATCTCTGCCGCTTTGTTTCGCACCACTATGTTGTGCCATTCCGTGTTGGTTACTTTTTCCCCTGTGCTTTTATTCACATAGGTTTCGTTTGTTGCTAAAGGAAAACGACCCAAGGAACCGCCACCATCGAAATAATGCATTTTTACATCATCTCCTAAGTGTCCTATTAGCATGACTTTGTTGAGTGTGCCGCTCATAGTTTAAAGATTTTGAGTTAGATGTATCAGTAAATTTAAGCAAACCGAGAGCATTTTAAAAGAATTCCTCTATAAAATTTTGAATCACAACAGGTACCGCAAGTTTTTTGATGGATTCCTTTGTTAGGGTATTTACTTTTTTTTCATTTAATTCGATTAACCAAAAATTAACGATCAACTTTTGATGGCTCAATTTGTGAACTATGGGTTGGACATTCCACAGTTTAATTTTAGTGGTTTTGAGTTTGAATTCTTCCGGATAATTTGGATGAGCAGAAAGTGTCTTTTCAGATTTTAGTGTTTTGGTGGATTCGATCAAAGGAAATTGATGTAAATTTTGCCATATGCCCTTACCTGATCTTTTTTCAAATAGATACTTCCCTTGAACATCGGAAACTACGAGATAATTAAAATAACGCTTTGTGATCTTTAAAATTGATGTTTTAACTGGAAATTCTAGAATTTTACCCTGATTAAATGCACTACAATTTTCTGAAAAAGGACAGTCAAAACACTTAGGGTTTTTGGGAGTGCAGTGCAATGATCCAAATTCCATCAAGGCTTGATTGAATGTTCCGGGGTCGTCCTTGTCCATTAATTGCATCGCTTTTAATTTGAACTCTTTGTGGGCAGCACTTGAATTTATTGGAGTAAGAATGCCAAAATAACGGGATAAAAATCTGTAAACATTTCCATCTACGACAGCCTCAGGAATATCAAAACAAATTGATGCAATAGCACTTGCGGTGTAATCACCCACTCCTTTGAGTTTGAGAAGAGAATGAAATGTATCGGGAAAATTACCTCCCAATTCGTGGTAGATGTATTGAGCAGTATGGTGAAGATTTCTCGCCCTAGAATAATATCCCAAACCTTGCCATAATTTTAAAACTTCGTCCTCATTGGCTAAAGCAAGCGACTTAATCGTGGGGAAAGATTCTAAAAAACGCTGGTAATACGGAAGCCCCTGGGCTGTTCTAGTTTGCTGAAGAATAATCTCAGAAAGCCATACTTTATAGGGGTCTCGAGACTCTCTCCACAAAAAAGAACGTTTATTTTCAGCATACCACAATAGTAGTTTTTGGGTCCAATTCAAAATACAGGTCCTAAAATCATAAGGCTAAAAGTAGAGAAACAGAGACAATATAAAAACTTTATACAGAGCATTTTATAATTAAAATTTATATATTTGCGAGCCTTAAATTTTAAGCTATAAATAAAACATTATGACAAAAGCAGACATTGTATCTAATATTTCAGATCAGCTAGGAATGGACCGCGCTGATGTACAAGCAACTGTTGAAAAATTTATGAAAGAAGTTAAAGTTTCTCTAGAAAAAGGAGAAAACGTGTACTTAAGAGGCTTTGGTAGTTTTGTTATCAAAACTCGAGCAGAGAAAACAGGTCGCAATATTTCAAAAAATGTGGCTATCAAAATTCCAGCACACAATATTCCTTCTTTCAAGCCTGCTAAAATTTTTGTTCAGGGAGTGAAGTCAAAAGTCCCTGTTGCAAAATAATTTTATAACCCTTTAATACCAATCTTTATATGCCTAGTGGTAAAAAACGTAAAAGACACAAGGTGGCGACGCACAAGCGTAAAAAACGCAGAAGAGCAAATCGTCACAAGAAAAAATAGTGTGGGTCAAAGCACTTAAAATATTTACCAAAAGTTCATTGAAATGGCAAGATTCAAAGAGTTTGAGACTTGCCACAGGAAAATCCTGAAAATAATGTTTAATCCGTTACTGCAAGCTCGCTTGTAGTTACACAAAATAATTCAGAGTGAATAAAGAATTAATTATACGTTCGCATTCCTCTGCTGTTGATTTTGCACTGCTCAAGGATGGAAAATTAATTGAGCTAAATAAAGAAGTTGAAGACAATAACTTTTCTGTAGGCGACATTTTTGTCGGAAAAGTCAGAAAAGCAATGCCTGGGTTAAATGCCGCATTTGTAGATGTGGGACACGACAAAGATGGTTTTTTACACTATCATGACCTCGGCCCAAAATTCCCTTCACTAGTTAAGTATATTAAACAGATAAGCACAGGTAAAAACAAAGATTATCTTTTAAAACAATTTCGATATGAAAAGGATATTGAAAAAGACGGTAACGTTTCTGAAGTAATTTCTCCAAAACAAACGGTCTTAGTTCAAGTTGTTAAAGAACCAATCTCCACAAAAGGACCTCGATTGAGTTCTGAAATCTCCTTAGCTGGTCGATTTATGGTATTGATGCCTTTTTCAGATCGTGTTTCGATTTCACAAAAAATCGAAGACCGTGCAGAAAAAAATCGCCTTAAAAAATTGGTTCAGAGTATTCGACCCAAAGGTTTTGGCTTGATTATTAGAACGGTAGCCGAAGGACAAAAAGTAGCTGCTCTTGACGCAGATATTCAACAACTGCTTACGCGCTGGAAAAATTTATCTGGCAAACTCAAGCAAATTGATAAATATCCTGTAAAAGTGCTAAGTGAAATTAACCGTTCTTCAAGTATTCTTCGTGATATTTTTGATGATCATTTCACGGGCATTCATGTAGATGATGCTGCAATGGAATCTGAAATTAAAGACTATTTGGAAACGATTGCACCGGATAAAAAATCGATTGTTAAATTGTACGATCACCACCTCCCTATTTTTGAAAAATTTGGAATTGAAAGGCAAATTAAGTCTGCATTTGGAACTACGGTTTCCATGCAAAAAGGAGCCTATCTAGTGATTGAACATACGGAGGCCTTGCACGTAATTGATGTCAACAGTGGCAATCGTTCAAACCGTTCTAAAAGCCAAGAAGACACCGCCATGGAAGTTAACATGATAGCAGCTACAGAAATTGCTCGGCAGTTGCGACTCAGAGACATGGGAGGAATTATTGTTGTCGATTTCATTGATTTAAATGCTAATGCAAATCGAAAAAAGCTTTTTGAACACCTTCGTGAAGAAATGAGTATGGACAGAACCAAACACAAGATTCTGCCGCCCAGCCGTTTTGGTCTCATTCAGATTACACGCCAACGCGTAAGACCTGAAATGAATATCAAAACCAAAGAGCCCAATCCCAACGTCAATGGGGAAGTGGAAGCTCCAATAGTACTAATTGACAAAATCAACACAGAGCTTAGTAAAGTTACTAAGAACAAGCGTAATCAAAAGGAAAAAATATTTTTACATGTTCATCCTTTTGTAGCCGCTTACCTTTTAGACGGGACTCCATCCCAACGTTTAAAATGGTATTTTGAATACAAAAAGTGGATTCGTATTGTTCCACGCCACGCTTATCAATATTTGGAGTTCCGCTTCGTAAATAAAGACCGAAGAAGACTCCGCCCTTAATATTTAAAACCACCCGTCTCACGATTGGGTGGTTTTTTTTTGCACTCATAATCATGTGTAATTATTCGTTAATATCTAGTGGTTTTAGTTTAAGTTTTTTAACTTCAAATCATGCAAAAAAAACAATCGTTTACGGTAGTAGAGGCACAAAAAAAATTAGAACACTACTGCAGTTATCAAGAGCGGTGTCATCAAGAAGTACAAGCTAAATTAAAGACTTTAGGAATGATTCCTGCTGCTTGTGATATTATCATCTCCCAATTGATCCAAGAAAACTACCTCAATGAAACCCGTTTTGCTCAAAGTTTTGCTCGAGGAAAATTTCGAATTAAAAAGTGGGGTAAAGTCCGAATTCAAAAAGAACTAAAGGCGCGTCAAATTTCTGATTACAACATTAAAATAGGCCTAAAAGAAATCAAAGAAGCTGATTACAATATTACCTTTTGGTCTCTTTTTGAAAAGAGAAAAGAAGCGGTAAAAGCATTTTCTGTTGCGGTACAAAAGAAAAAAATTCTAAGTTACTTGATGTACAGAGGGTGGGAAACTCAAAAAATTTATGCCGCTTTACAAGACTTGTAAACCTACACTTTAATCCGTAAGTAAAATGACCTTGTTGTCACTGAGTTCAATAGCTCCAGACCGAATATCGAGGTACGTATGCTCGCCTTCTTGGATAAATTTTGCCTGATTGGCTTCTTCTAGGGAAATTTTTCCTTGAATCTTAACCCGTCCTGCCACCAAAGTAGAAACGATGGGGGCGTGATTATTTAAAATCTGAAAAGAACCTGAAGCGCCCGGTACAGTAACACTGGTTACTTCACCGCTAAAAAGTTGAGCTTCGGGAGAAACGATTTCAAGTTGCATATCTTTAAACTTCAGCTAACATTTTTTCACCTGCCTCAATGGCTTCTTCTATAGTACCTTTCAAGTTAAAAGCAGCCTCTGGAAGATGATCCAACTCTCCGTCCATGATCATATTAAACCCTTTGATGGTCTCTTTAATGTCAACCAAAACTCCAGGGATACCAGTAAATTGTTCTGCTACGTGGAAAGGTTGTGACAAGAAACGCTGAACACGACGTGCTCTGGAAACGGCTAATTTATCTTCTTCAGATAACTCATCCATTCCTAGAATAGCAATGATGTCTTGTAATTCTTTGTAACGCTGTAAAAGTTCTTTTACACGTTGTGCGCAATTGTAATGCTCATCACCCAAAATTTCAGGTGTTAAAATCCGAGAAGTAGAATCTAAAGGATCTACCGCTGGATAAATTCCAAGCTCGGCGATTTTACGAGAAAGTACAGTTGTTGCATCTAAGTGAGCAAAAGTTGTTGCTGGTGCTGGATCTGTTAAGTCATCTGCTGGTACATAAACCGCTTGAACCGAAGTAATGGATCCTTTTTTGGTTGAAGTAATTCGCTCTTGCATCGCACCCATTTCGGTTGCTAAAGTAGGCTGGTATCCTACTGCTGAGGGCATTCGCCCTAATAGCGCGGAAACTTCTGATCCCGCTTGCGTAAATCGGAAAATATTGTCTACGAAAAAGAGGACATCTTTACCCTGTCCGTCTCCTGCTCCATCACGAAAATATTCAGCAATGGTCAAACCCGATAAGGCCACTCGAGCACGTGCTCCAGGGGGCTCATTCATCTGTCCAAACACAAAAGTCGCTTTGGATTCTTTCATGGCTTTGTTGTCCACTTTTTTCAAATCCCATCCTCCTTCTTCCATAGAGTGCATAAAGTCGTCTCCGTATTTAATAATCCCTGATTCCAACATCTCACGAAGCAAATCATTTCCTTCACGTGTACGCTCTCCAACTCCTGCAAACACAGAAAGTCCTCCGTGTCCTTTTGCAATATTATTAATCAATTCTTGAATCAAAACGGTTTTACCTACTCCCGCTCCTCCAAAAAGACCAATTTTCCCTCCTTTTGCATAGGGCTCAATTAAATCGATCACTTTAATCCCAGTAAACAATACTTCCGTTGAGGTAGACAGCTCTTCAAAGGCTGGTGCTTCTCTGTGGATAGGTAAGCCGTTTTCATTGTCTTTAGGCAAGTTCTCCATCCCGTCAATGGCATCTCCAATTACATTAAATAATCTTCCGTATACATTATCTCCAATCGGCATTTGAATCGGACTACCGATTGCTTTTGCATCAGTACCTCGACTAAGGCCGTCTGTTGAATCCATCGAAATGGTTCTTACCGTTTCTTCACCAATATGGGATTGTACTTCAAGGATTAATTTAGATCCATCAGAATTTTCAATTTCTAAGGCGTCGTAAATACTTGGTAGTGGGTTGTTTTCACCACTAAATTCTACATCTACAACGGGGCCAATAATTTGGGAAACTTTACCGATACTTTGAGCCATTTTATCTTTCTTAACGTTAGTTATTTAAGGACGAATTTTAAGTTGCAAATATATGGGGTTAGGCTCAAATAGCCATTTAATTGCATTGTTTTTTTTGTAATTATTTAATAAAAAAGGCAACGATAAATCGTTGCCTTTTAAAATGTTAATAATCTAATTTTACAACTGGAATGTTGCTCTTAAGTTAACTCTTCTTCCAATAATGGGCATGTTTGGGAAAGCTCGGTATTGTTGGTTAAATAAGTTTGTAGAAGAAAGATCCAACTTTACTCCATTGGATAATTTGTATCCTAAGCTTGCATCTACAAGGTTTTTAGCCTGAACGGTCCCTGCATAAAATCCCTGGTTTGAATTAAATTCATCATCATGTTGGAAAGATAATGAAGCTTGAAGCCCTCCCTTAACAATGTAATTCATTCCTAATCTGTATTTGAACTTAGGAGCATTTAAGAAATCTTGGAAAGGCAGTCCATCATCATTTGCTTCTCCTGGATTCCATTCGGTTTGACTTAACCACGAAGCGTTTGCCCAAAAAGTGAGTTTGTCTGTCGCGAAATATTCCATGGAAAGATCTGTACCCCAATGCGATCGAGTAACATCTTCAAAAATCCTATACCCTGCTGAAATGTGCGTTATGCCATCTCCTTGTGGCACTCTTTGCGATTCAATAACTCCAATAGCAGCAGGCTCTATCGCGGCTGTGTAGCCTTGTCCTCCTTGGACAAAAGCACCTCCAACCAACTGTTGAACTTCAGCTAACGTAGAGGGAACTGCCTGTTGAATTATTGGAGCTGCTGTAGCAGCAACTGCATCAGCTACAGGAGCAATAGCAGGTGAGCCTGGAAATAAGGCTCCTGCAGGAGCACCTGTTTCCCAAATAGATTCTGGAATTCCACTTGCAGTGTACTGAGCTTCTACTCCTGCCTGAACTTGTGCATTTACTCCAGCCGTTACCGCTTGTGTTATGGCACCACTTAAAACTGGGTCAGAAATAAAATCTGATCCTACCTGAGCCCCTAAATCAGCAGGGATCCCATCTGCGCCATTAAGACGGAAAGTAGGTCCAATTCCTGTAAACTGTGTTGAACCTGTTCTTGCATAGGTATAAACGTCAACTCCCAAAGCAAACTTATCGCCTAGTAATCCTTTGTAGCCAATTTCTAATGATTTTGTTGTTCCTAAAAGTGCTGAAGGCGTCCCTACAGCTGTAGGCAACGAACTTCCATTAAATGCATTGTAGCCTTCGATTGTTCCTGACGCCCCAGTAGGTACATAAGAACTAAAGTAATTCTGAACTAAAGGCAATAAAGGTGCATAAGCTGGATTTGCTCCTAACCCTTGATAAAGCGCAGGAAGAACTTGTCCTGCAACAGCACCGTAAGGTACGGCAAGTGGCCATTGAGTTGTTCCAGCTGGCAATACTGCTCCGCCACCTCCAACAATTTCTATGGGAGCATTTGCGTCAAAGTTTTGAGCCGTAGCTTGTCCTGATAACCATACATCTAAAACTCCAGGTGCTTGAATTTGTACAGGGAAATCGACATAGACTTCTAATGCACTGGGTCCAAATATGGCTTCATTGTAAGTTACCCTAAAGCTGTTTTTACTATTGGGCTTGTAAACCAGAGCCAATCGCGGGGCAATTTTCCCCTTGTCTACGAAATTAGGCTTGTCGTATCGCAATGCATAAGTCAAATCAACTTTATCACCTAATCGAGAGGTTCCTTGACCATAAAGACCATAAAGTACATAGTCATTATTCCCGTCATTTCTTCCAAATAATGTATTTTCAGAATCTGTCCCAATATCTCTGTAGTCCAATCCAAAAGTGTAATTGGAATTCAAAAAGTTTTCAGCATCAAAATTGTACTGCAATTGACCTTCTAATGCCGATCTTTTAGTAATAATTCTTTGCGCTGTAAGGTATAAATAAAAGGGGTTGTCAATATTTCCCCCGTCATTGTAGTTGTATGAAAGCTGTCCAAAAAAGCCTCCTGATCTAAGTCTAGCTTGAGCCCAATAATCATTCCCTGAAGCATACCCGGGACCTTGAGATTGATTAATCAAACCATCTCCAGCGTTCCATCCTCCTGAAACTACAGCATCTGTGTTATCATTAGGTCTGAATTCTAAATGTGCATTGATACTGTAATTTTCATATTCTCCCATGTAGGCATTTCCGTCACCGTCCGTATCGATTTCATCTCGAGTCAAAATAGGAGTTGTTGGCGTCTGACTTGGATCAATTCGGTTGTTTACAATAATGGGTTGGAAAATACCATTTGCAGTTGAAGCATTAATTTGGTTAATCCAATCACTGTCTTCAACTGGGTCGAGACTAAATTCATCTCCTTTTTTGTACTGAGCATTGATTTTAAAACCAAAGGTCTTTGCATCATTTGCGTATGCGTGACGAACTGCTGCTGAGAGTGTACTCAAGTTTCCTCCAATCAATTCAACAGAGGTGCCAGGATTGTCAATTGCTTTTTTAGACATAAAATGAACCACTCCAGATTCTACACCAAATCCGTACAAGGCAGATGCAGCTCCACGCACAACTTCAATCTTATCAAGATCCAAATTGGATAAGCCCGATTGGAAATTGAAAAATGATCCTGACGCTGGAGACTGAATAAATCTGTAATCTAAAATAGGGAACGCTCTTGTTCCAAAAACTCCAGAACCAGCTCGCATCTCAAAATTTATTGTATTGGCTGATTGCTGTTGAACTTGAATCCCAGGTACGTTTACTAAATTTCTGATGGGATCGTTTACATTAGCAGAGTTTTCAATGTCCTGGGAAGATACAATAGAAATTGAGGCCGGGGCATCCAATACCTTTTCTGTTCTTCTTGAAGCAGAAATGACAACCTCATCTAGATTTTGTCCGTACTCTAAAGAAACTACAATTGATTCGTCAGAAGAGGTTAGTTCAATTGTTTTGGAGCCAAAACCTATGTAGCTCACTTCAATGGTAAGTGGAAACTCTGCTGAGGTGTTCAACTTAAAATTTCCATCAAAATCCGCAACAGCTCCAGTGTTTGAACCAACAACAATTATGTTTGCTCCAGGGATTGCTTCATTGTTTTCTGAGTCAATAACAGATCCAGAAATGGTTGTTTGAGCCAGCACAAGATTTGCTGTCAATAATAAGAAGGCGAGCACACCTCTTGATAATACATTTTTTGTTTTCATATTTTTTGTTTTCAGTTACTTGAGAACGAGTCAGGTTTTAATTGATGATAATCAATTGGGGAATTATTTAGTTTAATTGCCTCTAAGTTAGTACATTTTTATTTTGGATTTGAATTTATTCAAAAGAGTTCTGAAAAAAGAGAGGCCGTACAAGTCTTACTCGGCTTTAAAGGAGTTTTATTCTATGAAAAAATCATTAGGTAAAATGATCTATATCATTAACTTTAGGGAATCACAAAACTTCTCTTTTGAAAGGTATTTTTTATTTTTTGATCAAGCATCTACTTCGTTATTACAATCGTATTTATTTCAGAAACATCGAAGTTTATGGATATGAGAACATTCCAGAGGATGGGGGAGTCTTGTTCTCTCCGAATCATCAAGGGGCATTTTTGGATCCGCTAATCATCGGCTCGATGACTCCGAAAAAAATTACTTCCCTCACCCGAAGTGATGTTTTTGGAGGTCCTTTTCAATGGTTTCTCGATGCTTTTCAGATGCTTCCGGTGTATCGTATCAGAAATGGCTACAGCAATCTGAAGAAAAATGATCAAATCTTTGCTCAATGTTACGAGCTACTGAGTAAGGGAAAGTACATGATGATGTTTTCTGAAGGGGGGCACCACGACGAATACTTTTTACAAAGACTCTCTAAAGGAAGTAGTAGACTTGTTTTCCAAGCCCAGAAACACTATCCAAACAAAAAAATTTACCTACAACCCGTAGGAATAAATTACGGACATCATCGACAACCAAGGTGTACACTCCATTTGGTGTTTGGAAAACCTATTGAAATTAATCCGTCGTTAAATCCCAAACTTACCGAAGCTGAAAACATAAACAACCTTAGAGAAATCCTTCAAGAACGCATGAGAGATTGTCTATGGATTCCTGATCATTCTGAACATTATGGTGAGCTGAAAAATAAAATTAACCGTCAAACTACACAAATGTCTTTCTATGAACTGAAAGATGCATTACACAAAAATCCTTCTGGACTTCCCACCCGAAAAAATCACAATAAAATTGTTTCAGTTTTGGCCATCTTATTAAGCATTCCCAATATTTTCCCATTATGGATCACTCGCAAAGTCATCTCAAAATTTGAAGATGTCGTCTTTGTTAGTTCTCTTAAGTATGCAATGGGAGTCTTTTTCTTTCCTCTTTGGTGGTTTTGCAGTGGTCTTGCACTTGCTTACCTCTTTGGAAATCCAGTAATGACATGGTACTTGCTCATTTGCATTTTCAGTTTATTTATTAGGCAAAGATTTTTGTTATTGTAAATATTTTTTTAATAGCTTAAACTTATTATTAGTTTCTAAATAATTAATTTATTCGATTTAATAGGCTTATTAATAGAATATTAATATGAATATCTATTTTTTAATAGTTTAAATCTATGTAATGAATTTAACATCAAGATTTGTACCTTAGCCTTATGTATGACGTAATTATTATCGGAGCTGGGCCCATTGGGCTTGCTAGTGGGATTGAAGCTGAAAAAAAAGGGTTAAACTATCTTATTATCGACAAGGGAACTCTAGTCAATTCTCTATTTCATTACCCCATGAATATGACTTTCTTTTCCACTTCAGATAAACTTGAAATCGGAGGAATTCCCTTTATTTCACACAATTCAAAACCGACTCGCTCTGAGGCGCTAGAATATTACAGAAGAGTAACCTCTCATTGGAAATTAAATATCAAACTGTACGAAGAAGTAACTTCAGTTAGCAAAAAAAATGAAAGCTTTGAATTAATTAGTGCCAAAGGCAGCTACACTTGTTCCAATCTCATCATAGCCACAGGGTTCTACGATCGGCCTTTTTTACTAAATGTGGCGGGTGAAGATTTATCCAAGGTAAAACATTATTACAGTGAACCTCACCCCTATTTTGGCATGGATCTAGTAGTAGTGGGCGCTGCCAACTCTGCTGTGGATGTAGCCCTAGAAACCTATCGTAAAGGAGCAAAAAGTGTAACGATGATCATTCGAGAGAAAGAAATTGGTGATAATGTAAAATACTGGGCACGCCCTGATATTGTAAATCGAATAAAAGAAGGCAGTATTAAAGCTTTTTTTGAATCTGAAATTGAACAGATCACCCAAGATGAAGTTCACTTTAAAAACCCCACGGGAAAACAGATCCTCAAAAATGATTTTGTTTTGGCAATGACTGGCTATGAACCCAACTTTGAGATGTTGGAACAGTTGGGTGTAAAATTTCACAACGACGAATATCGTACACCAATTTACGATTCTGAAAACATGCAGAGTAACGTCAAAGGAGTCTATCTAGCAGGAGTGGTTTGTGGTGGGTACAAAACAAATAAGTGGTTTATTGAAAATTCAAGGATTCATGCAATTCAAGCCATCGAGGCCATTTCCAAAAATTAATTTTTGGAATTAAAAAATAACGCTACTTCCTCTCTCTTTTATTAAATTGGAGAAAAATCCAAATTGAAAGTACTCGTCATTCCGGATTCATTTAAAGGAAGTTTAACCGCGACTGAAGTCTCAGAAATCATGGTTAATTCAATTCAATCTGTATTTCCCAACAGTAATACTCTTTCTTTTCCATTTTCAGACGGCGGTGAAGGAGCATTAACTGTTTTGAAAACTCATGTTAAAGGCAAACTAAAAGTATGTAAGGCCACAGACGCTTTAAAAAGACCTTTAGACGCTCCCTATTTTTTATTCCATGATCAGAAAAGAGCCTGGATAGAATTATCTCAAACCGCTGGACTAACCCAACTGCATGAAACAGAACGCAACGCTTTAACTACAACGACATGGGGAACAGGGAAAATGATAGAGAACGCTCTTGATAAGGGGTGTGAAACAATCTATTTGGGAATCGGTGGGAGCGCAACTCAGGACCTTGGAACAGGAATTATCTCTGCATTGGGAGGACGTTTTCTAAATCAAAACGCACGTGAGCTTCCCTTCGGGGGTGGAGAACTCCATCGGTTACAAAAAATTGATCTTAGAAAATTAAACCCCAAAGCAAGAAATTGTAACTGGATCATTGCTTGTGATGTGGAAAATCCACTTTTAGGAAAACAAGGAACTGCCCATACCTATGCAAAACAGAAAGGTGCATCTCAAAAAGAGATTGAAAAACTAGAAAAAGGAGGGGTTCGTTTTGCTGAAATTGTAAAAAAACAATTTGGAATTGATCTTGGACCAGTCAAAGGTGGCGGAGCTGCTGGAGGAGTTGGCGCTGGATTATTCGGGCTATTAGGAGCCCGAATAGAAAATGGATTTGAATTGCTCGCTGAACTTTCAGGTTTGAAAAATCATCTCACCAATATGGATTTGATCCTTACCGGTGAAGGCAGCTTTGACCAACAAAGTCTCTTTGGAAAATTACCCATACAAGTAGCAAAATTAGCCAATAAAGAAGAAATTCAAACCCTTATTGTGGCAGGCAACACAAAACTCGAAAAACTTAGAGATATGCCTTATTGTAAAATCTTAAATTGTACCCCTGATGGAATTCCTATCAACGAGGCATTAAAAAATGCAGAGTCCAATTTGAGAAATACCTTAGTAAAGGAACTGAAAAACTTAAAAATGCAAAACAAATGATCTTCTCCCTTTTCTGCATTGCAATAACCATTGTTTGGATTGTACTTGGCACATCGCTGGCAAAATTCCATCCGTTTTTGGTTCTGTTTTCAGCAGCTTTATTATTAGCATTACTCCTAGGACTTCCTCCCTTAGAATCCCTAAGCCTCGTTCAAATAGGTTTTGGAAAAATCATTGAAAGAATTGGTCTCTTAATTCTTTTCGGGACCATTATTGGGGTAGCCATGGAGCAATCAGGGGCTACTTTGTCCATAGCTCAAGGAATCTTAAAAAAGTTAGATCGCTTACCTCTTCCCTATGCCATTAGCAGTATTGGTTATTTAGTATCGATTCCTGTTTTTTGTGATGCTGCCTTTGTTATTTTATCTCACTTAAACAAGACCCTGTCTCAGCAAACCAAAACCCCATTGGTTGGTCTCACAGTGGCTTTATCAACAGGGCTCTTCGCTCCACATGTTCTTGTCCCCCCAACCCCAGGTCCCCTTGCTGCTGCGGCAAACCTTGAGCTAGAAAATTTATTTTTACTCATCGCAATTGGTGCTAGTATCGCTTTTATCCTCATTTTAGTAGGAGGGGCTTACGGGCATTATTTGACCCAAAAAAAGGACTACGATCCAATCCTTACAGAAACCAAAAAAAGTAATCCAAAAACAGTCAAAATCCCTTCTTTTTTCAAAGCTTTGCTCCCCATTTTAGTGCCCATACTACTTATGTGTATTGGGACCTTATTAAAATTTTTACCTCCTGATTTTCTTGGTGTTACTTTCTTGTCTTTTATCACAAAACCAACTTCTGCATTGGGCATTGGAATGCTATTTGCTTTTGGTCTTGTTCGTTCTAAAAGAAAAACATTTTTGAATAATTCCATAAAAAAAGGAATCGAACAAGCTGCACCTATCTTGATCATTACAGGAATGGGAGGTGCTTTAGGGAATATCATTCAAACAATTCCTCTGAAAACATATGCAGAATCCATTGCTTCTATGGAAAGTTTAGGGATTTTAATTCCCTTTTTAATAGCCGCTTTATTAAAATCCGCACAGGGCTCTTCCACTGTAGCCATCATTACTACTTCTTCGTTAATTTTTCCATTATTACCCATCTTAGGATTGGACTCTGAAATGGGAAAAGTTTGGGCCATTATGGCACTTGGAGTGGGTTCCATGACCGTTTCTCACGCCAACGATTCGTATTTTTGGATCGTTACTCAAATGAGTGGAATGGATGTAAAAACAGCTTACAAAACGCACACTATTGGAACCCTCATTCAAGGGGGTGTTGGGCTTATTGTGGTTTGGCTATGCCACTGGATCTGGAGTATCGCTTAATAACTAGAATAAATAAGCTCTAATTTCACTTTCTTAGCACTTAAGTCATTTGATGCAGGGTTAGAACCAATTAGCACTGTCCCCAGGGGGTTCAGCGTAGCCGCTCTAGGATATTTTAAATTTGCCTCTTCAAGATTAGCACTCACAGCATCTAATGTCGAAATATCATCGATATTTGAAGTCACCACCAAGCCTAGGTCAATATTTAAAGAATCGTTTCTAATAATATTAGAAATATGGTTGGTAATATCAAAGCTGTATTTATTAGGTCGATTATTTTCATCGTACTCTAAAACTCCACCAAAAACATACTTATTCGCATTTAATGCTGTATTGGAAATGGTATTATCAGTTGTGTAATCCAATAAAGGTGCTCCATTTTCATAACGATACAAATACAATCTTTGGGCAAAAAGTTCAGGTGCTACTGAACTCTGATCTGGATCAACATAAAATTCTAAAACTGCTTTGTTGATGAGCCAATTCTTATTTCTGAGTTCACTCAATAAAGTATCTTCATCCTGATCTTCATTCGAAAACAAACGGATCTTACCTAGGTATTTTCCTCCCTGTACATAAATCTTATGGGTTGGACTTTCTGAATTAGAAATGTTTAACTGCTCTTGGATTTCAAAATTCGTAACCTGGTTTTTCAGAGTATTGATCTGGATTCCCGAAAGACCAATTGAAAATTCTTTTGTTGCTCGTTCCGTTACGTCGTCTGCATCATCGTCGGGTGTTCCGTTAGTATTGTACTTGTCGTAATCATATTCAACCTTGATCGTTGCTTGTGCTATGTTTAATAGCATGTACAAGTCTTCAGAAAAATTTTCAGTTCGAATGATCATTCCTTTTACCGCCTCTTGAAAGGCAGCGTTGGATTCTAAAGAAGTGGTTCCTTCCATATTAATAATCCGTTCTTGAAAAAAGGTAGGATCAAGCGGCACCCTAATTCTTGGAGAGAGTCTTGTCTCTACTCGGGTTGTTTCATCCACGTCTTCGGTCTCAGTATCATCTTCTTCATAATTGAATCGAATTTCTTCAAAATTTAGGGTTATGCGTTCGTCAAATAAAACGGCATTGTAAAATCCCATTTCATAATAATCTTCATCGGAATAATACACTTCTCTGGATTCAAAATTTTTAGCTGGATCAAGCGCATTTAAGTAATACGTTAGTTCATAGATCTTCAAGTCAAAACTAGCTTTAGAGTTTCCATAAAGAGAATCAATCTCATAGACTTTGTTTTCTGATTCATAGCCTTCATTTTCATCGTCATTATGATCTAAAATTCCATCCCCGTCACTATCATCACTCAATGGATTAAGTCCCGATTGTGTTTCGATAATATCGGTCAAGTCATCTCCATCAGAATTACTTTGAGGATCTTCTGGATCGGCATCTAACGAGTCAATAACGCCGTCATTATCCTTATCATTTTGATTGGTAAAAAAAGGAATTTCTAAGTAAACTGAAGTTACCGTTTCATTTTCAGGAATGATCGAAATTGAAGAGGGAGTCTCCAAATCTTCTTGTTCTTGTCTAAAATCACCAAAAAACAGATTGTTGGTAATGGAGAGTTGGGTTACTACACTTGCCTCGGACCGACCGAAAACAGGATGCTCTATTTTACCCAGTTGGATCATGGACTGCACACTAGTCTCTACTTTTTCTGTAGCCTGCTGAAAGGTAAATACAGGATAGGTTTCTGTTTCAGCGGAAAGCGTTTGATCTGCAAATAATTCTTTCCCAACAGGATAAAAATCCTTATTACAAGAAACCCAAAGGGTGACTAAACTAAGACTTACAAGAAGTTTTAATGGAATACGCATAAGAAAAACGGGGGTATTAAAACTTTTTTGAATAAAATTCAATGTAAACTTCCTCATCTTTTGATTCAGCAAAATTAAGTTGTGGTTTTTTACTTCCTTTAATTTCTTTTGCAACTGCTTCTGGGAGGTTTTCAGAAGCCATAATAAGTCCGTCTGAGTGCTCGATTGCAAGTTTTGTTAAAGCTTCATAATTTGCTGTTGCTAAGTCTTTTATGGAATCTGAATCGATTTTATCAAAAGCCACTTTTTTCTCAAAATCACTTGAAAAAGTTCCTTCAAAATCTGGCTCGTAAATCGAACTCAGTATCTTACTATCTGCAAATAAAGGCTCATCGCCATAATACGTTTTAAGATACAATGGGAAAAGCGCAGTAAACCAACCGTGCAGGTGAATGATGTCTGGTGCCCAATTCAATTTTTTGACTGTTTCTACAACTCCCTTGGTAAAAAAGATCATTCTTTCATCATTGTCTTGATGACAGTTTCCTTTTTCGTCGTGTAAAATTGTTCTTCTTTTAAAATATTCCTCGTTATCAATAAAATAAACTTGCATTCTTTCTTTGGGTATTGAAGCTACTTTAATAATTAATGGCATATCCATGTCATTGATTACAAGGTTCATTCCCGAAAGACGAATAACTTCATGGAGCTGATGTCTTCTTTCATTGATTAAACCATAACGAGGCATAAAAATTCGGGTCTGCCCGCCATGCTCATTAATAGCTTTTGGGATCTGAAATGAATTGACTGCTTGTTCGGTCTGAGGAAGATAAGGCACCACCTCTGAGGAAATTATTAAAACTCTTTTATCCTTCATAAAAAATTTATCAGTGGGGAAAAGCTTTGCAAAAATACAAAATTAATGCACATATACTCAAAAACTACCTACTTTAGCTACGTTAATCATTTGCTAAATGTTAATCATTCACAAAGCAGCAGAGCTACAAAAAAAACCAAAATCAAGGAAAACATCACTCGGCTTAGTCCCTACCATGGGAGCCTTGCACGCAGGACACCTCTCCCTGATTGAACGAGCAGTCGAAGAAAATTCTTCTGTAGTGGTGAGTATCTACGTAAATCCTACCCAATTTAACCGAAATGAAGATCTTGAAAACTACCCAAAAAATCTCGAAGAAGATCTTGAGATGCTCAAACCGTTTTCAAAACAATTGATTCTTTATGTTCCAAACCACGACGATTTGTATCCGGAAGGAATTCAAAGTAAACATTACGACTTTGGAAGTCTTTCCCAATTCATGGAAGGCGATGCAAGACCAGGACATTTTGATGGAGTAGCTACCATTGTTGAAGCACTTTTTCAAAACATAAAGCCAAACAAGGCTTATTTTGGAGAAAAAGATTTTCAACAGTTGCAAATAATTAAAGCACTTAATGAAACCCTAAATCTTGAGATCGAAATTGTAAGTTGTCCCTTACTTAGATCCGAGGACGGTCTGGCTTTAAGTTCGAGAAATAGATTGATGTCCGATCAACTCAGGTCTGATTCCAAAATAATTTATCAAACACTAAATTACATTGCAGAAGAAGCTTCAGACTGGAGTGTAAGTCAGATGGAAGTTTATTTTAAATCGAAAATTGCTGAGAAAGATAACTTTAAAGTAGACTATTTTTGTATTGCAGACCCCAATGATTTGATTCCAATTAGACATCTAGATTCAAGAAAAAACTACAGAATTTTTGTCGCCCTGTACGCAGGTAAAACAAGGCTAATTGATACAATAGAATTGGCTAGAAAATAATACCTTTGCGGCATGCAAATTGAAGTCTTAAAATCTAAAATTCACAGAGTAACTGTAACCGATGCCGAACTCAACTACATTGGCAGTATTACCCTTGACAAACAACTCATAGACGCAGCAAATATTGTTGTTGGTGAAAAAGTTCAAGTAGTAAATATCAATAATGGAGAACGCCTCGAAACCTACGTTATTGAAGGAGAATCAGGATCTGGAGAGGTCACGTTAAACGGTCCTGCTGCACGAAAGGTTCAAAAGGGGGATGTGGTGATCATAATCAGTTATGCTCAAATGGACATGCAAGCCGCAAAATCATTTAAACCCACACTTGTATTTCCAAATGAAAAAAATAATTTACTTCAATAAAGTTTGAAAAATTTCAAAGCACTTTTAAAAATCATACTTCCGTTAGGTGTTGGGCTTTTTTTTATCTACCTCAGCTACAGCGCAACATCTGCTGAAGAACGTGAATTGATTTACACCTACATTCAAAAAGCAGACCTTCGCTTTGTGTTGCTTTCTGTAATTTTTGGGATTTTAAGCCATCTTTCCCGAGCTTACCGTTGGAAATTTTTACTAGCTCCTTTGGGGTACCGCCCCCGATTTATTAACTCGGTTTTAGCGGTTTTAATTGCCTACATTTCAAACCTTGGTATTCCTCGCTCTGGAGAAATTCTAAGAGCCACTACATTAACTACCTATGAGAAAATTCCATTCGAAAAAACATTCGGGACCATCGTTGCTGAAAGACTGATCGATCTTTTGATTTTACTCCTTTTTATTTTGAGCGCCTTAATACTTCAATTTGAAATTATCTGGGGAATTTTGAGCGAAAAAAAAATCTCTACATCTCAGATTATCATTGGGCTTGCAGGAATGATTATTGCTTATTTGACTATCAAAAAACTCTTTTCTAAAACGGACAATCCAATTATCCAAAAAATCAAATCCTTTTTATCGGGTTTAGCTGAGGGGATCATGAGTTTAAAGAAAATGCCAAATAAGGGGGCATTTATCGTTCACACCCTATTTATTTGGGTCATGTATCTTGCCATGTTTTATGTTATCAAATGGACCGTTCCTGAAACTGCATCCTTAGGTTTAAATGCCATTCTTCCTGCCTTTGTGGTTGGTGGATTGGCAATTTCTGCTACTAATGGTGGTGTGGGGATCTATCCATTCTCAGTTGCCTTAGTTTTAGCGGCTTTTAATATTTCAAACGAGTCTGGTCTTGCTTTTGGATGGATCATGTGGACCTCTCAAACCTTAATGATTATTCTCTTCGGTAGTCTTTCATTTTTTGTACTACCTTTAGTTAATCGTCAACAGAAGAGTTAAATTTCTTAAATGGCTAAACTAAAAAAAGCATATTTCTGTCAAAGCTGCGGGGCACAGCATGCACAATGGCAAGGGCAATGCAATGCCTGTAAAACATGGAACACCCTTGTTGAAGAAGTCATAGAAAAAGAGGCAGTAAGTCCTAAATGGTCTGGCGACTCCAAAAATTCTGTTGCCACTCCTGTGCCCATAAATGAGGTAGATACCGCTCAAATCCCTAGAATTAAAACAAATGATCTTGAGTTAGATCGCGTATTAGGAGGTGGGCTTGTTCCCGGTGCTGTAATTTTATTAGGAGGAGAGCCTGGGATTGGAAAATCTACTCTTTTACTTCAACTTTCTCTAAGTATTAACCAAAAAGTACTTTATGTTTCCGGCGAAGAAAGTCAACAACAAATAAAGCTTCGCGCTGATCGTATGGGACTCAGCGCGGAATCTTGCTATTTGTTAAGTCAAACTGAAACCTTAAAAATTTTTGAACAAATCCCTAGACTGAATCCTCAACTCCTCATTATTGATTCTATTCAAACCCTACAAACCCCTTACATAGAAAGTGGAGCCGGTAGTGTTTCCCAAATCAAAGCAACTACAGCAGAGCTAATTAAATATGCCAAAACTACCAATACTCCTGTTATTTTAGTGGGTCACATCACTAAGGACGGTGCTATTGCCGGACCAAAAATTCTTGAACACATGGTCGATACGGTACTTCAATTTGAAGGAGATAGAAATCATGTTTATCGAATCCTAAGGGCACAAAAAAATCGTTTTGGAGCAACCTCTGAAATTGGAATTTATGAAATGCAAACCCAAGGGTTACGCCAGGTCGTAAACCCCAGTGAAGTCTTGATCTCTGCTAAAGACGAGATTTTAAGCGGCCATGCTATTGCTGCTACGGTAGAAGGCCTACGCCCAATGATGATTGAAGTCCAAGCCCTTGTTAGCTCAGCGGTTTACGGTACCCCTCAGAGAAGTTGTACAGGATTTAATAGCAAACGCTTGAACATGCTCTTGGCGGTATTGGAAAAAAGAGCTGGTTTTGCGCTAGGAAGTAAAGATGTTTTTATCAACATTACCGGAGGAATCAACATAGAAGATCCAGCCCTAGACTTAGCCGTTATTGCAGCCTTACTTTCCAGTTATCACGATAAGCCCATTTCACAACAAATCTGTTTTGCAGCAGAAATAGGACTCTCTGGTGAGATAAGACCTGTAGCCAAAGCTGAACTTCGAATTCAAGAAGCTGAAAAATTAGGATTCGAAAATATTGCTATTTCTAAATTTTCCAAACTCGGAACAACTCCAAAAAAAATCAACCCTCTCCCGTTTACAAAAGTTGAATCCTTGGTTGATTTCTTGTTTTAAAAAATTAAGATTTAATAAAAAGACGCTATCTTCGAGAGAACAAAAAATGAATTTAAATGGATAAAATTGTCTCTCAATTTTTAGCCCAAGTCAATGCTCGAAATCAGAATGAACCTGAGTTTATGCAGGCTGTTACTGAAGTAGCTGAAACAGTTATTCCTTACATTGTTCAACAAGATATTTATTATGGTCAAAATATTTTGTTGCGAATGGTTGAACCCGAACGAGTTGTCTCTTTTCGTGTTGCCTGGATTGATGATAACGAAGAAATTCAAGTAAATAGAGGCTACCGAATTGAGATGAATTCGGCAATTGGTCCCTACAAAGGGGGCTTGCGATTTCATCCTAGCGTAAATTTAAGTGTACTTAAATTTTTAGCCTTTGAACAGATTTTTAAAAACAGCTTAACAACCCTTCCAATGGGAGGCGGAAAAGGAGGCTCTGATTTTAATCCCAAAGGGAGATCCGATACTGAAGTCATGCGTTTTTGTCAAAGCTTCATGACAGAGCTTTTTCGACATATTGGCCCCAACCGGGATATTCCAGCAGGTGATATTGGTGTGGGGAGTAGAGAAATTGGATACTTATTTGGTCAATACAAAAGATTAAAAAATGAATTTACCGGAGTCTTAACCGGCAAAGGCGTTTCATGGGGCGGGTCTTTAATTCGTCCTGAGGCTACAGGATATGGTGTGGTGTATTTTACCCAACAAATGCTCGACCATCAAAACGACACCTTAGATGGGAAAAAAATTGTCATCTCTGGATCTGGAAATGTTGCCCAATTCGCTGCGGAAAAATGCATTCAACTGGGGGGTAAAGTGATGACGCTATCCGATTCATCTGGGTACATCTTCGATCCTGACGGTATCAATGAAGAGAAACTCGCTTTTATCATGGATCTTAAAAACGTGAAAAGAGGAAGAATTCATGAATATGCAGAGCACTATCCGTCCGCTTCATTCCACTCAGGCAAAAAACCCTGGGAAGTGCCTTGTGAGATTGCTTTACCCTGTGCTACACAAAATGAACTCAGTGGAAAAGACGCAGAGCTACTGATTAAAAACGGATGCCGTTGTGTAGGTGAAGGAGCTAATATGCCAAGTACTCCTGAAGCCATTACTCTATTTGTAAAAAATAAAGTGTTGTTTGCTCCAGGAAAAGCTTCAAATGCTGGAGGGGTTGCTGTTTCTGGACTAGAAATGGCGCAAAATTCTCTACGCTACAGTTGGACTCGAGAGGAGGTAGACCAAAGGTTACAAACCATTATGAAGGATATTCACCAGTCTTGCATACAGTTCGGAACCGAAAAAGAACAGGTGAATTACGTAAAAGGAGCCAACATTGCTGGTTTTGTTAAGATTGCCGATGCCATGCTTGCGCAAGGGGTTGTTTAATAACACTCAAATTGAATGAATGATACTGTTCAAGCTATTGCATTAGGTACAGTACGCTACGGAGACTCTAGCCTCATTGCCGCATGTTACACCAAACAGTATGGGCTTCAGTCATACATGCTCAAGGGAATTTTAGCTACCAAACGAAAGAAAAAACTATCTAAATCTTTTTTCGAACCGCTTAGTCTTTTAGAGTTTGAAACAAAAAAAAATAGAGAAAATAAATTGGGGTATTTACAGGAGGTCAGTTTATCTAAACCCTACATTTCTATTCCGTTTGATCTAAGGAAAAAGGCAATTGTATTTTTTTTAGCCGAAGTTCTACACCAAGTTGTAAAAGAAGAGCAACAGGAGGCCGACCCTAAACTGTTTGATTTTATTAAAAAACGTCTTCTCTGGTTGGATCAGCATGACAACATCGGCTTGTTTCATGTTAAAACCATGCTGGATTTGACACAATTTATGGGTTTTTATCCCAACGTATCAAACCCAAACGCTCCTTATTTTGATCTTGAAGCTGGCTGTTTGACCCTAAAAAAACCTCAAGCCCAATTCATAGAAGGTAAGCTTAAAGAGCTTTGGATTTTTATTTTAGGCATGAAATTTGAGGAGGTTGGGAAAATAAATGTGCCAAAAAAAGAAAAAACAGCATTATTAGAAAATGCAATAAATTATTTCAAACTACATTTACAACAATTCAAATCACCAAAATCTACAGAGATATTGTATGAGCTATTTAAAGTTTCATAGCATACTTTTTTTGCTTGTTGCTCCACTCTGGGTAATGGCTCAGGATGTTTTGATCTTAGATGGTGTCTCTGGATTTCCATTAGAGGGAGTGGCCTTGTTTAACAATTCTAAAACCAAAGCTATTCTTACAGATGGCAAGGGTAAAGCTTCATTGGAAGGCTTTTCAGTAAACGATTCAATAAACATCCAATTCTACGGTTTTGAAAGTCTTAAAATGGCATGGGGAGCCCAAGAGTTTGAAAATGGGGTTACCGTAGTTCTTCAACCTAAAAATCAGACCCTGGATGAAGTAATTCTCTCTGTAGCCCGAAATGCCACCACTCGAAAGCAAATAGCTGAAAAGGTCGCTGTGATTAATGCAAAAACCATTGAGCTCCAACGCCCTGCCACTGGCGCCGAATTGGTTAGCTTAAGCCCTGGAGTTCGGATTCAGAAATCACAAGGAGGCGGTGGAAGCCCAGTAATTAGAGGTTTCGAAGGGAACAGGATATTAATGGTAATTGATGGAGTTCGGATGAACAATGCCATTTACCGAAGTGGACATCTTCAAAATTCCATTACTGTAAATCCTAACATAATAGAACGAGTTGAGGTTGTTTATGGATCGTCCTCGGTGGGGTATGGCTCAGATGCCTTAGGTGGCGTGATCCACTACTACACCAAGAGTCCACTAATCAATAGTGATCAAAAAATATCAAATACTTTTTCAAGTGATTATTACTCTGCGAACAATGCAATAATCAATTCTTTTACAACTGAATTAAGTTTTAAAAAATGGGCAAGTCTGACCAGTATTAATTATTCTGATTTTGGTGATATTAGAATGGGCACTAATAGAACCCACGGGTTTGCCAATTGGGGACTTACACCCTACTATTCAAATAATTCTCGAAATAATTTTAACCCGGTTCAACTTATCAATGAAAATCCTCTGATTCAGAAAAATACCGGTTACAATCAAGTGGATTTTTTTCAGAAATTTTTGGTTCAATTAAATGATCAAAATCAATTTGTACTAAATTTTCAGTTTTCAAATTCTTCCGACATCCCACGTTACGATAAACTAGTAGAAGAAAGAGACAACAAACTCCGTTTTGCTGAATGGTATTATGGTCCTCAAAAACGCCTTCTCATTTCTCCTCAACTCAAACTCTTTCCCAAAAAGAAATTTCTAAATTCTGGACGAATTACCTTGGCATATCAAGCCATCAGTGAATCTAGAAATAACCGATCGTTTGGAAGTTTGGTTAGAAAAACTCAGGAAGAAAAAGTCAATGTATTGAGTCTCAATGGGGCCTTTGAATTCAACTACACCGAACAGCATTCGTTTTCCTATGGATTTGAAGCCACTTACAATAATGTAAACTCAGAGGCTTTTGAAAAAGAATTAATAATAGAACAAAATAGAATCGTTAGCTTCGATTCCCCTAGTCTGATCCCCACACGTTACCCGAGTGACGGGAGTACTTATGCCAGTTTTGCTGGATTTGTAAATTGGATTTGGGATTTAAATCCTAAACTTACTCTTAATTTTGGTGCTCGCTTGACCAACACTAATCTAGACGCTAATTGGAAAGAGAATTTCAACATAAATGCCTTACTTGAAAATGTAAATCTTGATGCGGCAGCACTAACTCAAACCTTAGGCTTTACATATCGCCCCACTAAAACTATTCAATGGAATGCTATTCTCTCAAATGGATTTAGAAATCCAAATATTGATGACGTTGGAAAAATTAGAGAAAGTAACGGATATTTAGTAGTTCCCAATCCGTCCTTATTCCCCGAATATGCGTACAACTTTGAATTGGGGTTCAAAAAATATTTAAATCAATCTAAGAACTACCTTTCAATCAGAGGATTTACAACCTTGATCTCTCGGCATATTGGAAGAGATGATTACATCATTTTTGCCGATACTTCTACCGAAGATAACACCACCATTTCTTACAATGGGGAAGAAGTCAAAACAATAGCTAATAATAATTTGGGCAATCGATACCTTTACGGGGGCTCACTAGACGGGTACTTCTCAATCAGCAAACTTTTATCAATTCGAGGAAACTTGTCCATAATTGAGGCTGCAAAAAGCAATAAATACGGACCCTTACCTTCTATTTCACCGCTTTTCGGACGTCTCTTTTTACAATATCAGAAAGGAGATTGGCTGAGTCATTTCAGTTATCAGTTTAGCGATAAAAAACACCCTGATGACTACAGTTTTGGGGGGGAAGACGGCTTAGAAGAAACTCCATTGATCACGGCAAATCCAATAGTTTATGCCGGTACTCCAACCTGGAGTGAACTTTCATGGCTTGTCCAATATCGCTTCAAAGAGAATACGATTTTTAGAGTTGCATTGGATAATATTTTTGATGTTCATTACCGTCCATTCGCTTCTGGTATTTCTGCACCAGGTAGAAATCTTAAACTCGGGATTAACTACCGATTTTAGACCCTGATATTACACCCCGTCTCCAAACCTATTTAAGTTACGCTATTTCCCTGAAATTAATTACTTTCGCAGATTAAGTTGCATGTCTAAAGCATCCTAATCTCTTTTGATCTGTAAAGTATTTATAAAAAATAAAATAAGGGTGAAGTTTAAAGAATACAAAAAGCTAGATTTACCACACATTGCAAAGGAAGTTCTAAAGCAATGGCAGGAAAATGAAGTCTTTTCAAAAAGCATAAGCAACAGAGAAGGAAACCCTCCCTTTATTTTTTATGAAGGTCCCCCGTCTGCAAATGGAGTTCCAGGGATTCACCATGTAATGGCTCGTGCAATCAAAGATATTTTTTGTCGTTTCAAAACACAAAAAGGCTATCAAGTTCATCGAAAAGCCGGTTGGGACACACACGGTCTGCCCGTAGAGTTGGGTGTAGAAAAAGAGCTGGGTATTACAAAAGATGCTATTGGAAAAAGTATTCCCGTAGCTGCTTACAATGATGCCTGTAAAAAAGCCGTAATGCGCTACACTGATGTCTGGAACAACCTTACTGAAAGAATCGGTTATTGGGTTGATATGGAAAATCCCTATGTCACTTTCACCTCAAAGTATATGGAATCTGTTTGGTGGTTGATCAAACAAATCCATGAAAAAGACTTACTCTACAAAGGCTACACGATCCAGCCTTACTCTCCTATGGCAGGAACGGGATTGAGTTCCCATGAACTCAACCAACCAGGAACCTATCAGGATGTTACAGATACCACTGTTACTGCACAGTTCAAAGCCGTTAATTCTAGCTTACCCGAAGATTTAAAAGGAAAAATTCCGCTTTATTTTTTAGCCTGGACAACCACTCCTTGGACATTGCCTTCCAATACCGCCTTGACTGTGGGGGCCAAAATTGACTATGCTTTGGTCCGAACCTTCAACCAATACACCTTTGAGCCCATTCGAGTAGTAATTGCTAAAGACCTTATTACCAAACAATTTGGAAAAAAATATGATGCTCAAGAGGAATTGGATCAATACCAAGCCGGGGATAAAAAAATTCCTTATCTGATAGAAAAAACCTTAAAAGGAAGCGCATTACTCAACATACGCTATGAACAACTCTGGTCTGAAGCACCCTCACCTCTTTCTGGTGCAGAAAACGCCTTCCGTGTTATTGCTGGAGATTTTGTTACTACCGAAGACGGAACGGGAATTGTTCATACAGCTCCAACATTTGGTGCAGATGACGCTAGGGTTGCAAAGGAAGCTGTCCCAGAAGTCCCCCCTCTTCTTGTAAAAGATGAAAATAATAATCCTGTGCCATTGGTAGATTTGCAAGGACGTTTTAGAAAAGAGGTAGGGCGCTTAGGAGGACAATTTGTCAAAAATGAATATTATCCCGATGGAAAAGCCCCCAACCGTTCTACAGACGTGGATATTGCCATTCAACTCAAAGAAGAAAACAAAGCCTTTAAAGTTGAAAAGTATGTTCACTCCTATCCAAACTGTTGGAGAACAGATAAACCTATCTTGTACTATCCTTTAGACTCCTGGTTTATCAAAGTAACAGAGGTCAAAGATCAAATGACCTCCCTCAATAAAGAAATTAATTGGAAGCCAAAAGCTACCGGTGAAGGGCGTTTTGGAAACTGGCTCTCAAATGCCAATGACTGGAATCTTTCACGTTCTCGCTTTTGGGGTATTCCTTTACCTGTTTGGAGAACCGAAGACGGTAAGGAAACTCGGGTTATTGGTTCTATTGAGGAACTTAAAAAAGCAATAGACGTCTCTATTTCCAATGGATTTATGACCGATCATCCACTGAAAAATTTTATTGAAAATGATTTTTCAGATAAAAATTACGACAAGGTAGACCTTCACAAACACAATGTAGATCAATTGATACTTTCGAGTACTAATGGCAAACCCATGTTTAGAGAAACTGATCTAATCGATGTTTGGTTTGATTCGGGTTCCATGCCTTATGCCCAATGGCATTATCCATTTGAAAATAAGGAGTTAATTGATGAAGGAAAGTGTTTCCCTGCAGATTACATCGCAGAGGGAGTTGATCAAACTCGAGGCTGGTTTTATACCTTGCATGCAATTGCAACTTTAGTTTTTGATCAAAAGGCATACAAAAATGTCATTTCGAATGGATTAGTTTTAGATAAAAATGGACAAAAAATGTCTAAAAGACTGGGGAATGCCGTTGATCCTTTTGAAACATTAGACCAATACGGCCCTGACGCTACACGTTGGTACATGATTTCAAATGCCAATCCTTGGGACAACTTAAAGTTTGACTTGGAAGGGATCGCAGAAGTACAACGTAAATTTTTTGGAACACTTTACAACACCTATTCCTTTTTCAGTTTGTATGCCAACATTGATGGGTTTTCTCCTGGAAAAGAAGTCACTATTCCCCTTGAAGATAGGCCTGAACTTGACCAATGGATTCTCTCAGAATTGCATTCGTTAATCCAAAATGTTGATGCCTCTTTTGAAGATTATGAACCAACGAAAGCTGCAAGAGCAATCTCTGATTTTGTTCAAGAAAAACTCAGCAACTGGTACGTCCGTCTTTGTAGAAGGCGTTTTTGGAAAGGAGAATACGGCCAAGATAAAATTGCAGCCTATCAAACGCTTCACCAATGTTTGATTACCGTATGTAAATTGGCTGCCCCAGTGGCCCCATTTTACATGGATGGCCTGTATCAGGATTTAACACTGGATACAGAATCTGTTCATCTTACTGATTTTCCTAAGTCGAAAAAAGAATTGATTAATCCTGAACTGGAAACTCAAATCAATACTGCTCGAAGTTTGACATCACTTGCCTTATCACTAAGGAAAAAAGAACAAATTAAGGTTCGACAGCCTTTAAATAAAATGATTATTCCGGTAAAAAATAAGACTGAGCGAAAACGAATTGAACGTATTAGTCAACAGCTTAAAGGAGAAATTAACCTCAAAGAGGTTGAGCTTTTAGATGACGCTAATAGCCTCTTGGTCAAGGAAATTAAACCCAACTTCAAAACTCTAGGTCCGCGCTTTGGAAAAGATTTAAAAGCAGTCATCCAAGCAATCCATAATCTAAACTCAAGTCAGATCCAAGATCTGGAAGAAAATAAAACTATTTCGTTACAAGTCAATGGGAGCTCTATCCAGTTAAATGAAAACGATGTGGAAGTCTTTTTTAAAGATATTGAAGGATGGCAAGTAGCACAAGGCGACGGGTTAACAGTAGCTTTGGACATGTCATTGACACCAGAACTGATCAAAGAGGGCTTGGCTAGGGAATTGGTTAATCGAATCCAAAACCATAGAAAAGACAGCGGATTAGAGGTTACGGATAAAATTGAAATTTATTTAAAAGAAGATGCTACCTTACAAGCTGCGGTTTCAGAAAATAAAAGTTATATCTTGTCTGAAACTTTAGCTGATACTTTAACATTCAAGGCGAGAATTGATCAGGGAGTTTCCCTGGAATTTGATAACATAAAAACAACCATTGAAATCAAAAAACTACAGTCATGAGTAATAAAACTAGATACACCGATGCAGAATTGAAGGAGTTTAGAGCCTTAATCGAAGAAAAAATTCAAAAAGCCAATGCAGATCTTCAACTTTTGAAAAGTGCCTACATGAACAATGGAAATAACGGTACTGAAGATACAGCTCCTACGTTCAAGGCTTTTGAAGAAGGGTCCGAGACCATGTCCAAAGAAGCGAATACTCAATTGGCAATTCGTCAAGAAAAATTCATCCGTGATTTAAAAAATGCCTTGATTCGTATTGAAAACAAAACCTACGGTGTTTGTCGTGTAACAGGAAAATTGATCAATAAAAAACGCTTGTATCTTGTGCCTCACGCCACCCTAAGTATCGAGGCTAAAAACATGCAGAAATAGTAGCTCTTTCACCCTGAAAACAAAAAATACATACTTCACTATTCGATGGGCAGTAGTATTAGTGATTCTAATATTACTACTAGATCAAGCAAGTAAGTTTTACATCAAACTTAACTTTCCGCTTTCAGGCTATGGTGTCCCTGCAATTCTAGATTGGGGCTTTTTCAAAATCCTCTTTGTGGAAAATAGTGGAATGGCCATGGGAACCAAGCTCAACGATTTCATTCCTTTCATTACAGAAAAAAAAGCAAAACTCATCCTGACTTTGTTTAGAATAATTGCCATTTTTGGTCTTGGTTACTGGCTTTGGGATACAATTAGAAAACCGACTCACATTTTACTAAAATGGGCATTAGCTTTAATTTTTGCCGGTGCCTTGGGTAATATTATCGACTCTGTTTTTTATGGAATTATTTTCTCTGATAGTTACAATAACGTAGCGACCCTTTTCCCAGAACAGGGGTATGCTCCTTTATTTTACGGACGTGTTGTTGATATGCTTCAATTTCCGCTAGTTGAATGGGACTGGCCAGATTGGATGCCTTGGATTGGTGGTGAGCACTTTTTGTTTTTTCAATACATTTTCAACATAGCCGACACCTCCATTAGCACAGGGGTGGGTATTCTAATTGTTTTCAACAAAAAAATATTCTCAAAAGCTGAGGATTAAAACTTGTGCGTTTTTTCTGGACAAACGCAATAATCTAATGGAATATCTCCTTCATAGATATCTTCAATAAGTGGAATAGGATCAAAAAAAGAAAGCCCAATTTTTAAACTCTCGGGGCGGCATTCCTTTAAAAATCGATCGTAATACCCTTTGCCATAACCAACTCGATGACCCCTCAAATCACAAATCAATAGCGGAATAAAAATAACGTCAAGAAGTTTAGGATCAAATGGAATTCCTTGAATAGGCTCAGGAATTTTCCAAGCATTGGTTTCAATTCGAGTACTATCGGTCAATAAAATATGTTGTAAATCCAAATCATCAATCACTTTTGGAAGTATCACTTCTTTGTCTCGTCCTTGTAAAAGAGTAAGGACAAGAGAAGAGTCAATTTCTGCTTTGGAAGTCATGGGAAGGAACAAATGAAAGTATTGATAGTCCCAAATGGGCAATTTCAAGCACTGATTGGCTACGGAAAAACTCAGATCCTGATGTTCATCCATAGAAAGTGCCATCCGTTTTTTTAGGTACAAATCTCTAAGAGCTGGCTTGGTGTGTTTCATTAAATCCTTCGGACAACTATTTCAATACCAAAGAAAATCAATATTTTCGTTTTGTGAAATCAGAACAGCTTGAAATTCAAATAAAAAGTTTGCCCGAAGTGGCTGGGGTGTATCAGTATTATGATAAGCAAGATGAAATCATCTACATTGGTAAAGCCAAAAACTTAAAAAAGCGTGTAAACTCTTATTTTACAAAAAATCATGACAACAGAAAAACAGCCTTATTAGTAAAAAATATTGTCCGTGTTGAACATATTGTAGTCTCCTCTGAAATGGATGCCCTTTTGCTTGAAAATAATTTGATCAAGAAGTACAAACCACGCTACAATATTTTACTCAAAGACGATAAAACCTATCCGTGGATATGCATTAAAAAAGAGCCCTTTCCAAGAGTGTTTTTTACCCGAAGAGTTATCAAAGACGGTTCGGAATACTTTGGTCCTTTTACCAGTATGAAAACCATACGTTCTCTGATGGACTTAATCCGAAGTTTATATCCATTGAGAACTTGTAAATACGATTTGAGCAAAGAAAAAATAGAAGCTAAAAAATACAAAGTATGCTTAGAGTTCCATATTGGAAATTGTATGGCGCCTTGTGTTGGAAAGGTTGAGCTAAGCAAATACAATGCGAATATTAATGCCATTCGAAACATAATTAAAGGGAACTTTAAATCAGCCCTTCAAGAACTTCGAAAAGAGATGAATATTCATGCAGAAGCAATGGAATTTGAAAAAGCACAATGGATTAAGGAAAAAATCGGAAACTTAGAAAATTATCAAGCCAAGTCTACAGTAGTAAACCCAAAAATTAGTCATGTCGATGTTTTCTCTGTCATTTCAGATGAAAGCTATGGCTATGTCAATTACATTCAAGTTTCTTTTGGAGCCATCGTTCGTTCGCACACCCTTGAAATCAAAAAGAAACTGGATGAATCCGATGCAACCTTATTACAATTGGGAATCGTGGAAATTAGACAACTCTTTTCCAGTGCTTCAAAAACCGTTTTCCTTTCGGAAAGAGTTTCTTTAGGCGATACTTTGAAAGTAGAAGTTCCTCAACAAGGTGACAAGCGAAAACTGGTAGAAATGTCACTTAGAAATGCTAAATATTTCAGAATGGAACGCTTCAAACAAATCAAAATTGTAGATCCTGATCGGCATGTAAAGCGGATCATGGAGCAAATGAAAAAAGACTTAAGACTCCCTAAGGCGCCCTATCACATTGAGTGTTTTGATAATTCTAATATTCAAGGAACCCATCCCGTTGCGGCTTGTGTAGTTTTTAAAGACGGGAAACCTTCTAAAAAAGAATACCGCCATTACAACATTAAAACGGTAAGCGGTCCCGATGATTTTGCTTCTATGGAAGAAGTGGTTTTTAGACGATACAAAAGACTTCAAGAGGAAGCCTCTTCCCTTCCGCAGCTTATTGTTATTGATGGAGGAAAAGGGCAACTATCGTCTGCCGTTAAAAGTTTGGAGTTACTCGGTCTGAGAGGAAAAATTGCTATTTTGGGAATCGCAAAAAGATTGGAAGAAATTTACTTCCCTGATGATTCTATCCCTCTGTATCTTGATAAAAAATCAGAAACCTTAAAAATTCTTCAACGCGCACGAGATGAGGCACACCGCTTTGGTATTAGTTTTCATCGGAACAAAAGGAGCCAAACCAGTTTAACTTCTGAATTGGATCAAATTCCGGGAATTGGTCCTGCAACTCGAGACCAATTATTAACCCATTTCAAATCCCTAAAGCGAATTAAACAGGGAACTGAAAAAGAAATGATTGCCTTATTAGGTCCACAAAAAGGACAAAAAATATTCCAAGCCTTACACCCTTAATTTCTTCCCTAAAATTAGGAATTGCATAAAAATTAGAAGAAGAGATTTAACAATTTTTAAACGTGATTTGTGAAAATCATCATTCGGGATTGCTTACCTTTGACCCATGGCAAAACGTTTCGTAATTGTACTCCTTTTGACCTTGTACGCAGGAACTTCGCAAAGTTTTCCTTTAGATTCACTAGCCCCTACACCTTCCTTTCAAAACGGAGAATGGTTTCAACTTCGGTTACATTATGGACCTTTTAATGCCAGCTATGCTAGCTTTTCTTTAGAGCGGGATACCTTGGATACCAAGCCTGTATTCCACGCCAAAGGTTTCGGAGAAACTACAGGTCTGGCACGATGGTTCTTTAAAGTTGAAGATTACTACGAAAGCTATTTTGATGAAAAAACAGGAGCCCCCTACAAATTTGTTCGAAACATCAATGAGGGAGGTTACACGAAAAATATTGAAATCGATTTTAACCACGAGCTCAAAACCGCAAATGTTCTTGACAAGAAAAAAAATAAAACAAATCAATACAAAATTGAATCTAATGTTCACGACCTAGTTTCTTGCTTTTATTATCTGAGAAATCACTATCCTCAACAGGGTATTGCAATAAACGAGACTTTTGATATCAATATGTTTTTTGATAATGAAAATTATGTCTTCAAACTTAAATACTTGGGAAAGGAAAAAATAGACAGTAAATTTGGGGAGATAAATTGTTTAAAATTTAGACCCATGGTACAGTCAGGAAGGGTTTTTAAGGAACAAGAAAGTCTGACCCTTTGGGTTTCAGACGATAAAAACAGATTGCCCATTCGATTGCAAGCGGATATCTTAATCGGATCAATCAAGGCAGATTTAGAAAATTTTAAAAATCTGAAGCATCCATTTAAAATTGTGGTAAAATGATGAATTCCATAAACCCCTTTTTGAAATCCTTTAGAAATTTTGTGCTCCGTTTTGGAATACTCCTCTTCATCGTGGTGGGTTGTAAAGAAAAAGAGGAAGTAAAGACCCCTGAACAAGAAATAATTGAAGCCCCAGTTCCAGATTATTATTTTGGAATTGATCGAAATGAATATGAAGCCAAGGAATTCAAAATTCAACGCGGTGATACTTTTGGAAAAATTTTAGAGAAAAACGGTATTGATTACCCTGAGGTTTATGCTGTTCTTCAAGCCATTAAAGGCAAAGTTGATGTCCGTAAATTAACTATCGGAAAACCTTACACTTTGTTTTTTAGTAAAGATTCTGTACCCACACCGGAATATTTTGTGTACCATCCAGGCGTTTCAAGTTTTAAAAGAATTCACCTTCGTGATAGTTTGTTTGGTGAAGAAATCGTCAAACCTTCTCGTCTTGTAGAGCTAGAAGCATCAGGTATTATTGAAAGTTCGCTCTATGAAACCATGCTAAACAGTGGTATTAATGAATCATTAACCTACTACCTCTCGGATGTTTACGCCTGGACTATTGATTTTTTTCGTTTACAAAAAGGCGATCGCTTCAAAATTATCTACACCGAAAAGTTTGTAGACGATAGTATTTCTATTGGAGTTGAACGGATCAAAGCTGCTTATTTTGAACACAAAGGAAAACCACTTTATGCCTTTGAGTACATAAGTGACGAACAAAAAGGAATTGTAGATTATTTTGACGATCAAGCTAAAAGTCTTCGAAGGGCTTTTTTGCAGGGTCCTCTAAAATTTAATCGAGTCTCATCTCGATTTAATCTTAGAAGAAGAATTGCCTATTACGGCAACCGAATTAGACCTCACAAAGGGACTGATTTCGCTGCATCTGTAGGAACTCCCATCTTGGCTACAGCAAACGGTACCGTTGTCAAAGCTAGTTACACTAGAGGAAACGGAAACTACGTCACGATAAAACACAATGCTGTGTATTCTACTCAATACCTTCACATGAAAAAAAGAAATGTGAAAGTAGGAGCTTTTGTAAAACAAGGAGATGTCATAGGATGGGTAGGAATGACAGGGAACACCTCTGGACCCCATGTCTGTTATCGGTTTTGGAAAAACGGTCGTCAAGTAGATCCTTTTAAACAAAAACTCCCTGAGGCAAAACCCATAGCACCTGAATTAAAAAAGAAGTTTGCCCAACATATTATTCCTTACAAAACCAAATTAGATTGCATTACTTTTGAAACTGAAATTGATTCAGAAATTGCTGTAATCAACAACCAAAAAGATAATGCAAAAAAAGATCCTTCTTGATAAAGCACTCACTGCAAATCCTTCATGGAAAGCACTTGAAACGCATCAAAAAAAAATAGCAGAAACCTCAATACTCACCCACTTTAAAAATGAACCTCATCGGCTGGATTACACCAGCTTTGATTGGGAGGATTTCTATGTAGATGTTTCTAAAAATAGAATCGATCAAAAAGGGTTTGAACTCTTGATCAAACTCGCTGAAGAAAGTGGACTCTCTGAGGCCATCAAAGCTCAATTTTCTGGAGCCATCATAAATACTACAGAAAATCGAGCAGTACTTCATACGGCTTTGCGAACACTAAAGAAAGACCCCATTTTGGTCGATGAGAAAAATATTCTTCCTGAAGTGGAAGCTGCTCAAAAGAAGATGTTTGACTTTTGTGATCAGGTAATCTCTGGAGACTGGAAGGGGTACACTGGAAAATCCATAACTCATATCGTCAATATCGGTATTGGAGGGTCTGATCTCGGACCCGCTATGGTGGTAGAAGCTTTAGCACATTATCAAAATCATTTGGAAGTTCGCTTTGTCTCAAATGTTGAGGGCGATCATCATGTAGAGGTTTTGAAAGGGTTGAATCCAGAAACTACTTTATTTGTTATTGTATCCAAAACCTTTACTACTCAGGAAACACTAAGTAATGCCAACAGCATTAGAGAGTGGTTTTTAAAACAGGCTCCAAAGCAGGGAATTGGACAACATTTTGTGGCAGTTTCTACCAATTTGGAAAAGACCCAAGAGTTTGGTATTGATCCTGAAAACACCTTTCCCATGAATGACTGGGTAGGAGGCCGCTTTTCTTTGTGGAGTACCGTAGGACTAAGTATTTGTTTGGCCGTAGGACACAAACATTTTAAATCCTTGCTCGAAGGTGCTGGAAAAATGGATCTCCATTTTAGTGAAACCCCCTTTGAGAAAAACATCCCTGTTGTACTCGCACTTCTAAGTATTTGGTACAACAATCTTTGGGGTGCGGAAAGTGAAGCTATTATTCCTTACACACAATATTTACGAAACCTCCCAGCCTATTTGCAACAGGGAATCATGGAAAGCAATGGAAAATATGTAGGAAGGGATGGAAAACCAGTAGATTACCAAACAGGAACCATCATTTGGGGAGCTTCTGGGACCAATGCGCAACATGCCTTTTTTCAACTTATTCATCAAGGCACAAAACTGATCCCAGCAGATTTTATCGGGTTTAAAAAGTCCCTGAACGGAAATTCTGACCATCAAAATAAACTCCTCGCAAATTTCATTGCTCAAACCGAAGCCCTTTTGGCTGGAAAAACCGAAGCCCAAGTAATGGAAGAGTTAAAAAAATCAGGGTTGTCCGAAACCGAACAAAAACAACGGGCTCCTTTTAAAATTTTTCAAGGAAACAAACCCACCAATACCATTTTAATAGAACAACTGACTCCTAAAAATTTAGGGGCACTTATTGCTTTGTATGAGCACAAAATATTTGTTCAGGGAATCCTTTGGAATATTTACAGCTATGACCAATGGGGTGTTGAACTAGGAAAACAACTGGCCAAAAAGGTTTTAAATGACATTGAGGGAAAAGAAAAAAATACACACGATACTTCCACTTTAAACTTACTTTCAAAGATATAAACAAGAGTTATTAACGATTGTTTAATTTTTTTTGGAATTCATAATGTTTTGTTAAAGTACAGCTCCCCAGATAATAGTATTTTTACCCCATCAAAAAAAATAAATTTTAAATGAAAAAAACAGTTCTATTAATTTTTGCATTAAATCTTTCTTTCGTTTTTGCACAAGAAGCTAAAGAAGAAGAAACAGATTCTCTAGGTACTTATCAATTCTTAGAGGAGGTTGTGGTCTCTTCGGGTGTTATTGATATTGCAAAAGAAAGAGAAACTCCAATCGCTGTGAGTCAGATTTCTGCTCAAGAGGTTCTTTTAAAAGTAGGAAATCAAGAATTTCCCGAAATTATGAACAAAACTCCTGGAGTTTATGCTACCAAACAAGGAGGTGGTTATGGAGATAGTCGAATTTCTTTAAGGGGATTTGATCAGAGAAATACTTCTTTTCTTATCAACGGACAGCCTGTTAACGACATGGAAAATGGATGGGTTTATTGGTCGAACTGGCAGGGTCTTACTGATGTTGCTTCAGGGATTCAAGTACAGAGAGGTCTTGGAGCTTCTAAACTTGCTGTTCCTTCAGTTGGGGGAACCGTATCTATTTTTACAAAAAGTGCCGAAAAACAACAAGGAGGTTCAATTACCCAAATGATTGGAAATGACGGATACATTAAAACTACGGCTGCCTACAATACTGGAGTCAATGATAAAGGTTGGTCTTCTTCCTACTTATTAACCAAATGGTCAGGAAACGGTTATGTTTACAACACCAGTGGAGCAGGGTGGACTTACTTTGCTGCGGTTGGATACACTCCTGAAGGATCCGCGCACAGTTTAAATCTATCTTTATTAGGAGCTGGGCAATGGCACCACCAAAGAGATGTGTGGGTGTCCATTAGAGATTATGAAAACTTTGGTGAATCAGGAATTGATCAAAGATGGAATACAAACGGTGGAACACTCAATGGTGAAGAATTCAACATGAGAAGAAACTTTTACAACAAACCTCTCGCTACTTTTAACTGGGACTGGAAAATCTCTGAAAATATCAATCTAGCTACTTCACTTTACGGCTCTGCAGGACGCGGAGGAGGTACAGGACCCCGCGGTAAAAATTACGACGTACTTCCTTTCAGAGAAGATCTAACTTCATTTTTCATTGAAGATGGAAAAACTGACTTTAGACGAACAGATGGAACCGTAAATTACGATGCCATAGTTTCAGACAATCGTGCTGGGGCAAGTCCTTACACTGGTGCCATTTCAAAATTCGAAGGGTCGCTTTTAGGGTCTAACGGATACAGTGACGATGGTGTCTTTAAAAGTGGAATGATTCGAAGAGCTTCAATGAATTCTCACAACTGGGTTGGAGGTATTTCAAACCTAAACATCAACGCAGATAAAATGCGCTACAGTATTGGTGTTGATCTCAGAAACTACAAAGGTTTTCACTACAGAACTTTGAACAACTTGATGGGGTTTGATGGTTATTATTCTACTGGAAACAAAAACTCTGCAGGTCAAATCATTGAAACAGTTATTGAGGCGTCTCCATTCAATAATACTGGACTTCAAGGTCCAAAAATTGATTATTACAACATTGGTTATGTTGGATGGCAAGGTGTGAACGGTTTAGCAGAATACTCTGGAGATAAGCTTACAGCGGTATTACAAGCAGGATTATCCAATCAGTCTTTCCAAAGAGAAGATTTATTTGACCAACCCGGCACACCTCTTTCTGAAAAGAAAAACGTGGGTGGAGGATATCTCAAAGGAGGAGCCAATTTGAACTTAAACGAAAATTCAAATGTTTTCTTCAACGCTGGATACATTTCACGTCAGCCTAACTTTGACGGTGTCTTTCCTAACTACGCCAACGTAGTCAACAAAGATCTTCAAAATGAAAAAATTCAATCCATTGAATTGGGTTACGGATACATTGGAAACGGATTCAAATTAAATGTCAATGTGTATTCAACAGTATGGGGAAATCGTTTCGTGTCAAGGAGTTTATCCAACCAACAAGGTGTTGACGGATTTGCTCAATTCAATGACATCGACGTTGTTCACAACGGTATTGAGATTGAAGGTCAGTACCGCCCTTCAGGAAGTACTAAAATTAGAGGAATGCTATCTATCGGCGATTGGACTTACACCAAAGATTTCGAAGCAGAATTATTTGATGACAACCAACAATTGGTGGGTACAGGAACCTTGTATCTAGAAGGGGCCAAAGTAGGAGATGCTGCCCAATTCGTAGCCTATGTTGGAATTGATCAAAGATTTGGTGAAAAAATCAATGTGGACTTGGATTATCGTTTTGTAGACGGACTTTATGCTGATTACAGCATTACTGACTCAGCTTTTACCGAAGCTAATAATCCCGGTGCCTTAAAACTTCCTTCCTACGGTCTAGTAGATTTGGGAGCCACCTTTAGATTTTCATCAGGGTGGAGTCTTAGAGCAAATATCAACAACCTCTTAAATACTGTTTACATTGCTGAATCTAATTCTAATATTCATGCATCAGCGGGTTCTGATACATGGAATGGAATTGATAAGCAAAATTCAGTTTGGTTTGGATTTGGAAGAACTTGGAACTTATCCTTGCGCTACCAATTCTAATCCATACCATCTTTTTAAAAAACCTCCACTCTAGTGGGGGTTTTTTTATGCTTCAAATTGAATGTCTTTTACAACCAACTGCAGACTTTTTGTCCCATTGAATTCATTTTCATCTAGGACATACAAAATGGAAAAAGTACGTTTTTGTTTCATTTTGGTGTAGTGTTGGGCTAAAGAGAAACCAATCCCCTGAAAAACAGCTCCAGTGGCATCAGTAACTTCAAGTTTGAGATGCTCTTTATTACTACCTACTAAACGAGTTCCTCCTTGGTCTCTACAGTGGTGGGTTACAAAAACTGGCCTCATATTTTTAGGGCCAAAAGGTGCCATTTGAATAAGTATTCGATACAATTTAGAAGTAATTTTTTTAAGAGGTATTTCAATGTCATAAAGCAAAACAGGACTGCATTGAGAGTCTAAAATACGTTCTTGAACAGCTTGCTCAAAGGCCATTTTAAATGCATCTAATTTCGATTCTTCCAGGGTCAGTCCCGCAGCATATTTATGCCCCCCAAACTGAATCATGTGGTCTTTACATGCCTCGAGTGCTTGATACACATCAAACCCTTTTACAGAACGAACCGACCCTGCTAAAATCCCTTCAGATTGGGTCAAAACTACGGTCGGGCGATAGTAATGTTCTATTAATCTAGATGCTACAATCCCAATTACTCCTTTATGCCATGAGGGATGGTAAACCACTGTACTTAGGCTATTTACATTCTCTTCAAGTTCAATTTGCTGAAGGGCTTCTTTGGTAATGCGCTCGTCTGTAGATTTGCGTTCGGTATTAAAAAACTCTATGGAACGTGCCAAAGGTAAAGCCTCTTCTTGATCTTGAGCTAATAACAATTCCACCGCACTAATTCCTTGATTCATTCTTCCAGCAGCATTAATTCTTGGAGCAATAATAAATACAAGGTCTGTTACTCGAACCGGTTTTTTCAAATTGCTCAAGAAAAATTGAAAACCAGGACGTGGGTTTTTTCGCATTTGTTCAATTCCCAAAGAAGTTAAAAGTCGGTTTTCTCCTGTCATGGGGACAATGTCAGCAGCTATGGCTGTGGCTACCAGGTCTAAAAAATAAAATAAATCGGTTACTTCTAATTTAAAGTGTTGCTGTAATGCTTGAATTAATTTAAACCCTACACCACAGCCACATAATTCTTTGTAAGGATAATTACAATCTACTCTTTTTGGGTCCAAAACAGCTACTGCTTTTGGAATTGAATCATCAGGTAAATGATGGTCACAAATAATAAAATCTATTCCCAAGGAATGGGCATAATCAACTTGTTGGTGTGCTTTAATTCCACAATCAAGAGCGATAATTAAACCAACTCCTTGCTCGTGAGCGTGGTCAATCCCAGCCTTAGAAATTCCATAACCCTCTTTGTATCGATCCGGTATGTAAGGAATCACGACCCCTAAATGATCTTGAAGGTAAGAAGTTAGAAGTGCAACAGAAGTTGTTCCATCTACATCGTAATCTCCATAAACCATGACAGGATCTTGATTTTCAATAGCATGACTGATTCGTTCTACCGCTGCATTCATATCCTTCATCAAATAAGGATCGTGGAGGCTGCTCGGAACGGGTCTGAAATAGTTTTTTGCTTGATCAAAAGTTGTTATCCCTCTTTGCACCAGTAAATAAGCAAGTTCATAAGGAATTTTAAGGAGGATACTCAATTCCTGAGCTTTTACATCATCAGGAGGACTTACTGCTTGCCACAACATGATTATTTATTTTTTTTACCTTCAACAACAATTACGAATTCTCCTTTGGGTGGGTGACTTTCAAAAAAATCAATTGCCGCTTCCAAACTTCCTCTAAAATTGCTCTCAAATTTTTTACTTATTTCGCGAACTACAGTCAGTCTTCGAGTTGAGCCAAAATAAGGTACCATCTGTCCTAATGTTTTTTGAAGTTTGTGAGGAGATTCGTAAAAAACTAACGTTCGTGGTTCTTGAGCCATCTGTTCTAGACGACTTTGCCTACCCTTTTTGGGCGGAAGAAACCCTTCGAAAATAAATCGATCAGCGGGAAGACCACTCTGAACAAGGGCGGGAATCAAAGCCGTAGCACCGGGTAAACATTGAACTTCAATCTCTTTCTTTAGGGCTTCATGAACCAGCAAATACCCAGGATCGGAGATCCCTGGGGTTCCTGCGTCAGAAATCAATGCTATTGTTTTTCCTTGAAGAACTTCTTCGACGATTTGAGGTACTTTTTTATGCTCATTGTGCATGTGAAAGCTCAACATCGAAGTTTTGATTTCGTAATGGTTGAGCAATTTCTGACTGGTTCGTGTATCCTCTGCCAAAATCAAATCTACCTCTTTTAATAAGCGGATGGCTCTTAAAGTCATGTCCTCTAGATTGCCTATGGGTGTTGGAATTAAATAAATCAATTTCTGTTGTTTAGCTAGGGTAGATGAGCCTGTAAATTAAGCTCCAAAATTATTTTGTAAAATGGCCATAAAACGCGCTTCTATGACTTCTTTCTCTTTCCAATGAGGATATTCAACTTTTACTTTATTTTCGATAAAATTCTGAACTTCTTCCCATGAATCAAAGGTCACAATCTGGGAAATCACCATTTCATATGCGGAAACTTTTTCTTCAAATAAATGTTTAATAAAAGCCAATCGATCATTCAAATCAATTGAAATTGATTTTGCAAAATGATCGTTCAAATTTTTTCGCTCTTCCGCTTCTGTTTGAATAGGAGTTTTTTCCCTACTCAATTCAGAATCTCTAGAAGTTTTAGGAACAAAAACTGGAGGTTCTTTTACCACTTCAAAAAGCCGCTCATAATTTTCAGGCTCCGGCATTTCAGTGACCATGTTTTTTATGGTTTCCATCATAGGAGGAACCTCTAACTCTTCCTCTTTTTCAACTTTAGTCTCACTAGAAGTTCCAGTCAGTGCCTCTAATACGGATGATAACTCAGCTTGCTGACGTTTCCACAGGTCTGTTGCTGGTGAAGTATCCTCCATTAAAACTTTTTGGCAAACAGACAGTTCGTACAACTTTTGAATGGTCTGATGAACAGCATCAGAATCCCATTGGGCTTCGTTTTTTAAAACCTTTTCCGCCCACTCTTTCAAAGCCCTTTTTATTTTTTCTGTCATAAAATAATCTGCCTCAACCAACCTAATTTAATACCTTTGACAATACCGTATGGGTTGACTGCCATTAATTTAGTTGAAAATTACAAAATGTTTTTAGAAAATACCGTTAACACAAACGAACAATTTGGATGGATCGAAGTGATTTGCGGTTCTATGTTTTCAGGCAAAACAGAAGAATTGATTCGTCGTTTAAAAAGAGCGCAATTTGCACAGCAAAAAATTGAAATTTTTAAACCCGCTATTGATCTGCGTTACGATGACGAATTGGTTACCTCTCACGATCAAAATCAGATTCCCTCAACACCCGTACCTGCTGCTGCAAACATTCCAATCCTCGCAGATGGTTGTGATGTTGTAGGCATAGACGAAGCTCAGTTCTTTGATGATGAAATTATTCAAGTCTGTAACGACCTTGCCAATAGAGGGGTTCGTGTCATTGTAGCCGGTTTGGACATGGACTACCAAGGCAACCCCTTTGGCCCAATGCCAGCGCTGATGGCAACTGCAGAGTATGTTACAAAAGTACATGCAATCTGTACCCGCACAGGAAATTTAGCGAATTACAGCTACCGAACTTCCAAAGAAAGTGACTTGGTTCTTTTGGGGGAAAAAGAAAATTACGAACCTCTATCGCGTGCTGCATTTTTTAATGCTAAAAAAAAGAAAAACGCGCCCAAGAAAAAGAATAAAAATTCCTAGCCACTTTCGCTCTTGAACACTCTAAACATTTATCTGTCGAATCTTAATCATAATTACGAATGCATTCGGAAACAACTCCGTAATTCTACGCAATGTATTGGTGTAGTAAAAGCGAATGCGTACGGTGGGCAATCTATTGAGATTGCGAAACGTTTGATTCAAATAGGCATTGACAAACTCGCCGTTGCTTATGCTGAAGAAGGGATTCAGCTTCGAAACCATGGAATCAAAACGCCCATCATGGTATTTTACCCTCAGAAGGATTCCCTCGCCGATCTGATCACCTTCGATTTAGAACCTTGTATCTATTCTAGAAATATGTTCTTGGCATTGGAGCAGCAACTGAACCTATTACAAGTCAAAAATTATCCGATCCACATTAAATACAATACAGGTTTGAATCGTGTGGGTTTTCCCAGTTCAGACGTGGATTGGGTGCTGGACAAAATAAAACAACCCTATTTTAAGTTGGAGAGTGTTTATTCCCATTTAGCCGCTTCGGAGGAGGAGCGTCCATCAAATGGATGTTTGCAACAAATTGAACAATTTGAAAAAATCAAAAAAGAGCATACTCAAGCCACAAAATCACCACCAAAGTTTCATTTACTTAACAGTTCTGGAATTTTCAATTATCCCGAATACCAATACGATGCTGTTCGTTGTGGTATTGCCCTTCACGGTTATGCAAATCAACCTAAATGGGATCGACTCCTAAAACCTATTGCTGAACTAAAGTCAAAAATTAGTCAAATCCACCAAGTACAAAAAGGAGCAGCAGTTGGATACAACAATGGATGGGTTGTTCCCAAAACAAGTCGAATTGCAACCCTCCCTCTAGGTCACGCCGATGGTATCGGACGTCATTTTGGACACCATCGGGCTAGTGTACTGATTCAGGGAAAAAAGGCTCCTTTGGTTGGAAATATTTGCATGGATATGCTGATGATCGATATCAGCGGAATCGACTGCGAAGAAGGCGATGAGGTTTCTTTTTTTGGTCCATCCAATTCTGCAGAAATTTTTGCTGCTCAAGGAAGTACAATAAGCTATGAATTACTGACAGGATTAGGCCCAAGAATTAAACGCATCTTCCATCAATAAATTTTTTGTTACAAAAACAACATTTTGTTATTTTTTTGAAACAAAATAAGATTCTATTTGATTGCCCTGGAATTAGTAGTATTTTTGCCCAGAATTTAAAACGCGAAGGATGAAAATAGCAGTAGTAGGTGCCACGGGAATGGTGGGAGATATCATGCTAAAAGTATTGGAAGAAAGAAACTTCCCAGTTAGTGAATTATTATTAGTTGCTTCTGAACGATCCGTTGGAAAAAAAATAAATTTTAAAGGGACTCATCACACGGTCATTGGTTTAGAGACAGCAGTTGCTTCACGCCCTGACATTGCCTTATTCTCAGCAGGAGGAACCACTTCTGTGGAGTGGGCACCAAAATTTGCTGCAGTTGGCACAACAGTTATTGACAATTCCTCTGCTTGGCGTATGGATCCTTCCAAAAAACTAATCGTCCCTGAAATTAACGGTCAGTCCTTGACTCAAGAAGATAAGATCATCGCAAACCCGAATTGTTCAACCATCCAGATGGTAATGGCTTTAGCGCCACTTCATCAGGAATACAAAATAAAACGACTGGTCATATCTACTTATCAATCCATTACAGGAACAGGTGTAAAAGCAGTACAACAACTTGATCGAGAATCCAAGGGTCTTGAAGCAGAACCTGCCTACCCTCACCCTATCCATAAAAATGCAATTCCTCACTGTGATGTGTTTTTAGAAAATGATTACACTAAAGAAGAAATGAAATTGGTTCACGAAACCCATAAAATATTGAACGATAAAACCATGGGAGTTACCGCTACTGCAGTGCGGATACCTGTGGTAGGAGGACATAGTGAAGCCGTCAATATTGAATTTGAAAAAGAATTTGAGGTGGAACAAATTCGTGAAATCCTTCAGAACACCCAAGGGATTGAAGTTCAAGACAAGCCTTCAGACCAACTTTATCCGATGCCTATTTTAGCAGAAGGGAGTAATTCGGTTTTTGTAGGACGTATTCGTCGGGATACTTCTCATTCAAACGCAGTAAATATGTGGATTGTAGCAGATAATCTTCGGAAAGGAGCCGCGACAAATACCATTCAAATCGCCGAATATTTAATAGCGAATGCGTTAGTTAGTAGTAACTAATTTAGAATCCCTGCAAATTTGACTCGTTGCTTGAGTTTTTTTTATAAATTTGCCGATCAATTGTGGATGAATGGAAGCGATTAAGGAATTTACAATCCCATTTGTGGGACTGAAAGACGGAAAGCACCATTTTGAATTTACCATTGACAATACGTTCTTTACGCATTTTGAGTTTAGTGATTTCAATAAAGCAGCCTTATCTGGTCAGCTGATTTTGGATAAAAAAACAACTTTCCTAGAGTTGCATTTCGAAGTGAATGGACCTGTTGTCCTTCCGTGTGATGTCTCTACAGAATTGTTTGATTATCCTATTCAAACTGAATTTGATTTGATTGTTAAATTTGGTGAGCCTTCAAACAACACTACAGATGAAATTTTGGTGTTATCCGAAGGAAGCTATCAAGTTAACGTGGCTCAATACTTTTATGAAATGGTTGTTTTGGCACTTCCGCAAAAACGCGTTCATCCTGGGATTAAGGATGGAAGCCTAAGAAGTGAAATTGTTGACAAACTCAAAGCACTAGAACCGAAAGAAACGCATTTAAAAGGATCTGAAGATCCACGTTGGAATAAATTAAAAGATCTTTTGTAAAAAGGATAAAAATTAAACATTATGGCACATCCTAAAAGAAAAATTTCTAAAACAAGAAGAGATAAAAGACGTACGCATTACAAAGCTGCCGATCAGCAGATAGCGACCTGCTCTTCAACTGGAGAAGCACATCTTTATCACAGAGCGCACTGGCACGAAGGAAAACTTTACTACAGAGGTAAAGTGCTGGTAGACGCTACTGCTACAGCCGAGGCCTAAATTATTAGGCTTGAAAACCATACGACCTTCCCTAGTGCTTTTTTATGCCATTTATTTTGATTGCATAAAAAAACCTTTATCTTCACTTACGAATAGATTATTTTACTGCTACGCAATAGCATGAATCTAACAAGGACGAATCAAACAAAAGCAGCGATCACAGCTGTTGGCGGATATGTGCCTGAAACAATTTTATCTAATGAAGATTTAGAAAAAATGGTTGACACTAACGATGCATGGATCACCTCAAGAACGGGCATTAAAGAACGTCGAATTCTCAAAGACAAAGCAACCTCTTTTTTAGCCATTGAAGCAGCAAATGACTTAATTTTAAAACATCAGGTCAATCCAGAAAGTATCGACTTAGTTCTTGTAGCTACCATTACCCCTGACATGCCTGTTGCTGCAACTGCAGCCTATGTAGCATCATCCATAGGTGCAAACAATGCCTTTGCATATGATTTGAGCGCTGCCTGTTCCGGATTTCTTTATGGAATGAGTACCAGTGCTGCCTACATAAACTCTGGGCGATACAAAAAAGTTCTGCTAATCGGAGCAGATAAAATGTCATCAATAGTAGATTACACCGATCGTACTACCTGTATTATTTTTGGAGATGGCGCAGGCGCAGTATTGTTTGAACCCAGTTCTAATGAACATGGTTGGGAAGATGAATATTTTAGAAGTAATGGAAATGATCGTATGTCATTGCGAGTAAAAGCAGGAGGATCACTACATCCTACCACCCGAGAAACCGTCGAAAATCAATGGCATAATATTGAACAAGATGGAAAAACAGTTTTTAAATATGCTGTGACTGAAATGGCTCATGCCACAGAACAAATTATCAAGCGTAACGATTTGAAAGGAGAAGATATTAGCTATCTGGTTCCCCATCAAGCAAATAAAAGGATCGTGGATGCTACCGCAAAAAGAATCGGGCTGAAAGACGATCAAGTTCTGATGAATATTGCCTATTACGGAAATACTACTGCAGCAACAATACCGCTGTTATTAAACGATTACAAATCAAAAATTAAAAAAGGAGACAAGTTGATCTTTGCAGCATTTGGCGGAGGATTTACTTGGGGTGCAGCCTATCTAAGTTGGGCATATTAAAAATTAAACAAATATTTATGGATATTAAAGACATTCAAAACCTAATCAAATTCGTGGCTAAGTCTGGAGCTCAAGAGGTTAAACTTGAGATGGAAGATGTAAAAATCACAATCAAAACTGGCTCTGATCCACAGCAGGTAGAAACTGGATTTGTACAACAAATTCAAGCTGTTCCTGCACCTGTAGCAGTTCCCCCTGTAACCGTTCCAGCAGCTACTCCGGTCCCTGAAGCCTCAGAGGCCCCTAAAACAGATGATCATCTGATTACAATAAAATCCCCTATTATCGGTACTTTTTACAGAAAAGCTTCCCCCGACAAACCTGCTTTTGTTGAAGTAGGAGATACAATTAAAGACGGAGATGTATTGTGTGTGATCGAAGCAATGAAGCTTTTCAATGAAATTGAATCCGAAGTAAACGGAACAATTGTCAAGATCCTCGTAGATGATGCTTCACCCGTAGAATTTGATCAACCCTTATTTGTAATCAATCCATCCTAAATCAACCTCATGTTTAACAAAATTCTGATAGCCAATCGTGGAGAGATTGCAATGCGTATCATACGCACGTGTAAAGAAATTGGCGTGAAAACTGTCGCTGTTTATTCCAAGGCAGATGCGGATAGTTTACATGTTCGTTTTGCAGATGAAGCGGTCTGCATAGGTCCTGCTCCAAGCAAAGAGTCGTATTTAAAAATGTCAAACATTATCGCTGCAGCTGAAATAACCAATGCCGATGCGATTCATCCGGGTTATGGTTTTTTGTCTGAAAATGCGAAATTCTCTAAAATTTGTAAAGAACACGAAATTAAATTTATCGGGGCTTCTGCAGATATGATAGATCAAATGGGCGACAAAGCCTCTGCAAAAGCTACGATGAAGGCTGCAGGAGTTCCTACAATACCCGGTTCGGAAGGGCTTTTAGATTCATTAGAAGAAGCGGAATCCCTTGCCGTTGAAATAGGGTATCCCATCATGCTTAAAGCAACTGCTGGAGGGGGTGGTAAAGGAATGCGAGCCGTATGGAAACCCGATGAACTTCAAAAAGCATGGGAAAGTGCACGCCAAGAAGCAGGTGCTGCTTTTGGAAACGACGGAATGTACATGGAAAAGCTCATCGAAGAACCACGACACATAGAAATCCAAATTGTAGGGGATTCTTCTGGAAAAGCATGCCATCTGTCTGAAAGAGATTGTTCGGTTCAACGTAGACATCAAAAATTAACAGAAGAAACTCCCTCTCCATTTATGACGCCAGCGCTTAGAAAAAAAATGGGAGAAGCTGCAGTCAAAGCTGCAGAATACATCAAATACGAAGGTGCTGGAACCATAGAATTCTTGGTAGACAAGAATAAGAATTTTTATTTTATGGAGATGAACACCCGGATTCAAGTTGAACATCCCATTACGGAACAAGTTATTGATTATGACTTGATTCACGAACAAATTAAAGTTGCTTCAGGAGAAATGATTTCTGGGAAAAATTACTTCCCAAAGCTGCATTCAATTGAATGTAGAATCAATGCCGAAGACCCCTACAATGACTTCCGCCCTAGTCCTGGGGTAATTTCTACGCTACATTTTCCTGGAGGTCATGGGATTCGTCTAGATACTCACGTTTACAGTGGCTATGTAATCCCTCCGCATTACGACTCCATGATTGCAAAACTAATTACCACCGCTCAGACCCGAGAGGGGGCAATCAGCAAAATGAAGCGAGCTTTAGAAGAGTTTATTATTGAAGGAGTTAAAACTACTATCCCTTTTCATTTAAAGCTAATGAGTCATCCTGATTATGTAAAAGGGAATTACACAACGAAATTTATGGAAGACTTTTCTATGGAAGATTAGTTTCAATTACAAATTCAATTCCCAATAACCCACATCAATCCAACGATTGAATTTAAATCCAACTTCTTCTAGCTGACCCACCTTTCTAAACCCTAACTTTTCATGAAAATGAATACTTTCATCATTGGGAAGAGCGATGCCTGCTAAAAGAGTATGAAGTCCACTCTTTTTGAGTTCCGATATTAAATGGCTGTAAATCTGCTTTCCAATCCCCTTTTTTTGATGAGCTGGTGCTACATAAACACTAGTTTCAGCCGTGTACCGATAAGCCGATCTTGGTTTCCAAAGTGCAGCATAAGCATATCCAACAATTTCATTTTGAATTTCATAAACCCACCAATCAAGCTTTTTGTTTGAATTCAATCGCTCTAAAATAATTTGCCCATCAACTGCTTCCTCCTCAAATGTAATTGTGGAGTTTAGGATGTAATGATTGTAAATTAAGGCAATCAAATCAACGTCTTTGCTTGTCGCTTTTCGAATCATTTTGAAAGCTTATCCCTTAATTTTATTTTTCACCTTATTGGGTAGTACCTCAAATCCCATATTGAATAAAGTAAAGCCAAAAATATCTGCAAATTGTTCGATCCTCTTTGAAACTGGAGTTCCTGCTCCGTGTCCTGCTTTGGTTTCAATTCTAATAAGTACTGGATTTTGTCCCTGATGCTTGTCTTGTAATTCTGAAATAAACTTAAAAGAATGCGCTGGAACAACCCGATCGTCATGATCTGCAGTGGTAACTAATGTGGCTGGATAGTACGTTCCCTTTTTTACATTGTGAACCGGTGAATATCCTTTTAAGTAGTCAAACATTTCTTCAGAATCATCTGCTGTTCCATAGTCATATGACCACCCAGCCCCTGCAGTAAATTTGTGATACCGCAACATATCTAATACTCCTACAGCGGGTAGAGCAACTTTCATTAATTCTGGTCTTTGAGTCATTGTGGCACCAACTAAAAGGCCTCCATTAGACCCTCCCCTAACGGCAAGGAATTCTGGACTTGTAACCTGCTCTGAAATAAGGTATTCAGCTGCTGCAATAAAATCATCAAAAACATTCTGTTTTTTCATCTGAGTACCGGCTTTATGCCATTCTTTTCCATATTCACCTCCACCTCTCAAATTGGGAACAGCATAAACCCCTCCCTGTTCCATCCAAACCGCATTGGCAATACTGAATGAAGGTTGCAAACTAATATTAAACCCACCATATCCGTATAAAATTGTAGGATTCTTCCCGTTGTATTCAATTCCTTTTTTGTGAGTAATAATCATGGGCACTTTGGTACCATCAGAAGAGGTGTAAAAAACCTGTTTAGAAACATACTTTTCAGGATCAAAATCAATATCAGGAGACCAATATTTTTCAGAAGTGTTTGATTTGGGATCGAATTCGTAGATAATTCCAGGCGAATGATAATTGGTAAAGCTGTAGTACAATTTTTCTTGTTCTTTTTTTCCATTCCAACCTCTCGCGGTTCCAATTCCAGGAAGGTTAACGGTCCCCATTACATCACCCACCAGATTAAATTGTATCACCTGAGAAATAGCGTCAATCATGTAGTTTGCAAAAAAATAACCCGCTCCACTAGTTACGGATAAAACATGTTCCGTTTCGGGAATAACATCTTCCCAATACTTTTCATTTACCTTACTGAACTTTGCACGAACCAGTTTTTGGTTGGGCGCTTCTTTATTAGTAACAATAAAAAAAGTATCTCCTTCGCTATGGAGTAAATAGCTGTCGGTGCTGTAATCCTCATCCACAGGTAAAAGTGGGCTGTCAGGAATTCTCAAATCTTTTACATAGCTTATGTTTCCAGAAGTCGTTTTAGAAGCATAAATAAACAGATAGTTGCCATCTTCTGAAACACTAGCTCCGATGTAACGATGCTTTTCTTCCGGAGTTCCTCCGTAAATAATTTGATCCTCTGACTGAGGCGTTCCTAACTTGTGAAAATAAAGCTTGTGTTGATCTGTCATTTCACTCAATTCACTTCCCTCAGGTTTGTCGTAGCTAGAATAAAAAAATCCTGCTTCCTTTTGCCATTGTATTCCGCTAAATTTAATATCGACTAAAGTGTCTCCGATAACTGAATTCTTGACTGCGTCAAGCACAATAATTTTCCTCCAATCACTTCCTCCTTCACTAATGGAATAGGCTGCGAAAGTTCCATTCTTAGAAAAACTCAATCCTGCTAACGAGGTTGTACCGTCTTCCGAAAAACTATTGGGGTCTAAAAAAACTTCTTCTTCTGTATCGTCTTTCTTTCGATAAACCACATACTGGTTTTGAAGACCATCATTTTTGTAATAGTAGGTGTAATCCCCTTCTTCAAATGGAGCAGTTAACTTTTGGAAGTTCCAAAGTTGTTCTAATCTATTTTTTAATTCATTTCGAAACGGTATTTTATCCAAATAAGAAAAAGTAACTTCATTTTGTTCCTTTACCCAACTCTTCGTTTCATTACTGTTATCATCCTCCAGCCAGCGATAGTTATCTGTAACTTCTTTTCCAAAATAAGTATCCACTACTGGAACTTTTTGGGTCTTCGGATATGTCAAGGATTCTGTGGACTGGGAACACGAGAAACCAAGGCTAAGTACTAAGGTGTAAATGAAAAATCTCATAAGTTCTATTTATTTTTTTCAAGATACAACTTAACAAAAAAAACCCTTTTTCAATAACTATTGAAAAAGGGTTTAACAGAAATTAATGACTTTTACTAGTAAATAGTTACTTTACCTGATTGAATATCATACATACCCCCAAGAATTTGGATCTCGCCAGCATCTTCCATTTCCTTGAGTACCTCACTTTGATTTCGAATGTTTTCAATGGTCATCTTTACATTTTGAGCAGCAACTTCATTTACAAAATCACTATTAGATGAATTTCTGATACTTTCATCTGCAGGCTCTTTTACTGCCTCAACAGCGGGTTCAATTTTGTTAATTAAAGCTGTGAGATTTCCCAAACGAGCATGGTCACAGGCTCCTTTAACTGCTCCACAGGCAGTATGCCCCAGAACGAGAACTAATTTAGTCCCTGCAAGTTTACAGGCAAATTCCATGCTCCCTAAAATGTCTTCATTGACAAAATTTCCAGCGATTCGTACGCTAAAAATATCTCCAATTCCTTGGTCAAAAATAAGTTCTGATGAAACTCGAGAATCGATGCAACTTAAAACTGTAGCAAACGGAAATTGTCCTGTACTGGTTTCTGAAACTTGTTGTAATAAATCTCGATTCAACTGCTTTTTTTCGATAAATCGCTGATTCCCGTCTTTCAGTTCTTGCAATGCAGTTGTTGGGGTCATTAAATCTTGTGTTTCTTTTGTTTGTGCTTTCATAATTAAAATTAATTAGGAAGTACCAAAATTGGTGCTTCAAGGTTAGATAATTTATTGATAATTATTTTTTTATTAAATGAGTTTAAATTTTTGTTAGAAAAAAGGGCTTTTTGAATGCAAAGAATACTAAGATTACTTGCTTCAATATACTTTAAAAAGTTAGAGAACATACTTGCCTTATCTTCAAAATCATAGACCACGACTTCTTCTTTTTCATCATGTTTTTTATGTTTTTTTTCTGATGAAAATTGAAAAAGTTTGTACGAGGGATTTGATTTTCTTGATAAAGATTGAAGGAAAGGATGCTGTTTACTGAACTCGTTTACAAAACCAAGTTTCAAAGTTTTATTGTTATTAAATTGGGTATTGCTGGAAGCCAAAAGAGTCACCCCTGAATGATGGTCTAGGACCGTATTCAAAAGGTTCGAATTTATCCATTGTTTCCCAAAACCTTTGTGGTTTCCTAAAATAACGACATCTGGCTTGGTCAATCTAATATGTTCCTGGACTAGATCCTTAATTACCCCAACCTTAGCATTGTAGATTACCGAAATATTCTCTTCTTCTACAAGGATATCAACTAAGCTACTTAAATGCGATTTCAGCCTCTTTTTTTCATCTTTATAAATTCTGATCAAAGCAACTTGATTGCTCTGATCTTTGAGTGGTTTTAAAGAACTTACGCTGAGAATATCAATAGCTGCTCCTGTCTTTTTGGCAATAGAAACCGCAGTGGGTAGTGTTGTAGCCATACGATTCAGCGGGTTGTACAAAACCAAAATTCGATAATTTGGAGTAGCGTAATTCATATTGTAATTCTTAAGCGCTCTTGCGTTTTTTTTCGAAAAAGTGGAAGAGGCTCTTTGGGTTATCAGTAATTCCTTTCTCAGAAATAATTTGAAGTTCAATATTCCTTTGACGTGCTTTTTCAGAGAAATCATCTAAAATTTCAATGATATCATAATCCAAAAAACGCGTATTTCTTACATCCAGCTGCAAAGAAGTGTCTCTAGGAAGTGAATCCAGTTCCTTCAAAATAGCACCTTTATTAATAAAGGTTACTTCTTCTGCTAAGGTCATCTTAATTTTGTGCTTCCCATTACTTTTATCTTCAATATGAAGAAAATGTGAGTTTTGAAAACTCTTAATTAAAATAACAATAATTCCCACTGCAAGACCTAAACCAATTCCGACTAATAAATCAGTGAAAACAATTCCAACAATCGTTACAATAAAGGGCGTAAACTGTTTCCATCCCAGTTGATACATAGTTTTAAATAAGCTGGGTTTTGCCAACTTGTATCCTACTATTAGTAAAATAGCGGCAAGAACCGAAAGAGGAATCTTATTCAATACTGTTGGAATTAAGATCACAGAGATCAATAGAAAAAAGCCATGGATAATAGCAGACATTTTAGTCCTCCCACCCGATTGAATATTCGCTGAGCTTCTAACAATTACCTGTGTGACAGGCAAGCCTCCTATCATCCCTGAAATAAAGTTTCCTGCTCCTTGAGCTATGAGTTCTCGGTTTGTTGGAGTGACACGTTTTTCTGGATCTAATTTGTCAGTAGCTTCAACACAAAGCAAGGTTTCTAAACTTGCAACTAAAGCAATGGTAAAGGCTGTAACCCAAATATCTGGATTTCCAATTTCACCGAAATTAGGGAAACTAAATTGCCCAAAAAATGAACTCAAATCACTTGGAATGGGAACCGATACTAGTTGTGATGCCTTGATTTGCCAAAAGGGATTGCTGTTTGAGAAAATTGCATAAACAATTCCAATGACTACGGCAACTAAAGGTCCCTGAATCAGTTGAAAGATTTTTCCTTTTTTACTGAGCACATTAGACCACAATAAAAGGATTCCTAAACTTAAAACTGCTATGAGAGTAGCCCCCGGACTGATGAAATTGATGGCATTAAAAATCCCTGAAAAAGTATTTTCTCCATTGGATTGAATAAAGGAAAAATCTCCTTCAGGACTGTAATAACCAAAAAAGTGGGGGATTTGTTTAAGAATAATAATAATTCCAATACCCGTAAGCATCCCCTTAATTACTGAAGAAGGAAAGTAATATCCAATAATTCCTGCTCGAAGAATCCCGAAAAGGAATTGGATTACACCACCCAATACAACTGCTAAAAGGAAGTTTTCAAAACCTCCCAAGCTGCCTATGGCAGTAAGAACAATAGCAGCCAAGCCGGCTGCTGGACCACTAACTCCAACTTGAGAATCACTGAGTATCCCTACCACGATTCCTCCTACGATACCTGCAATCAAACCAGAGAAAAGAGGAGCTCCGCTGGCTAAAGCAATTCCCAAACATAAAGGAAGTGCTACAAAGAAAACGACAACACTTGCTGGTAAATCGTGTTTTAGATTTGATAATAAATTTGAATTTTTCATATAATTTTTTTAAAACTGAATTTCAAAATATCAGTTTAAATGATTTTAAAATAAAAATAGAAAGTGTAGTTGGGGCTAAAAAAAGAGCTAAACCAACTCAGGAGGGGGGCTGTAAATCTCTAAAAAAGAATCTTTATACGATTCCGAGAGAACATAAAGAAGTGTATTGATTTTTAAAGAAAACAAATGATTGTAAGACAGTATTTGAGGCTGTATTTTCTTTTCTAGTTTTTCCCTTTGGTCTTCTTTTTCCTCTTGCGAATCTTCCTGCCATTCCCCTTTTACAATCTCAAATGAATTTTCACTTAATAAAGACAAAGACTCTAAAGTAGTGGATAGTGTAAGAGAAGTAAGAATGCCTATCACAAAAAAATACTTCATCGTATCCAACGAAAAAATGTTTATGAATTTCATTGCTTCAGTGCATCTTTGGTTAATTGTTTGTAAAACTCAACAATGTTATTTTTACCCTCTTCAAAGTCCGTTAATGAGGGCAGGTGTTCTGAAAAAAAGCGTTGATGGTGTGCTCCTTCAATAATGGTAGAAACCAACATATGTGGAAACTTGAATTGAGGATTAATCTCCAAAACAAAATCACATACCCTTTGAACGACTCGTTTGTATGTCTTGTAAAAGCCTTTTTCATTTTCCTTATCTACTTGCTTAGTATGATATGCTTTGACAGACTCTGCAATGATGATTTTATTCAACGTAACTTGGTTAATGAAAGTGAAGGTGTCATCTTCCTTAACCTGCTCTGTCAATAGCTGAATGGCTTTATCCAATTTTTCTTCGGCGGAAGAAACATTAGTCGTTAAAAGTTCAAGTTTAAATTCTATCCAACTCCAGTACCAATTCACCAGATAAATTAAAAAAGTGTGTTTACTTTCAAAGTATCGGTAAATAGAACTTTCATTAGAATGGATTTGAGCCCCTAGTTTTTTAAATGTAAACGATTCATATCCAAGTTCATGAATCATTTTAATCCCATTCATAACAATCTTCTTTCCCAAATCAGATGACTCAGGGTCTTTACAATAAAGATTGGAATCGATGGCCATATGGACTTGCAAATCATTCATAGAGGTGCAAATATAATAGTAATACTATTAAGGTTTCTTTTTTACTTAAGCTTTTTTAAAAACTCTTAAACAAAATGAGTCTTGCGTAGTACTACTTAATGATTGGTTTTGTTCCCTCTGTCCAAGCTTTTTGCGTTTGAAAATAACCTTCTATTTTCTTGAGCAGCATCAATTCAGCAGTAAACTGCCAGTCAAAATTTATCGTTTGATTGGCGGGATGTCTGTGATGGTCCTGATCTAAAATATAATCTTGAGGTTTATTTAAAATTCGTGATTTACTGTAAGTGTCCTCAAATTGTTTTCTTATTGTAACAAACTCATTTGCAATATTTTGAAGATCTTTAATCCGTTCTCTTTCTTCCGAAATAGTTGTGGTAAGGTCAATGTTTTTGATTGCATTCATAAGCTTAAAATTATACGCTACTAGATTGGCTACCTCATTGTAAATTGCAAGATTAAATCCTGCTTTGGTATCCAAAGATTGGAGTGAATCAAGCTTTTTTTGAGCTTTTTTTAATATTTTTTGTTGGGCTTCTAATTGGATCAATCTTTGGGCATACTTTTCTGTCCAAATTCCTTTTTTGTCTAAAGAAGGAAGATCAATTATGTGAGTTTCAATGGGATTTTCACGCTGATTTAAGGAATTTCTATGAGTCCCTTCTTCAACAAAAAGATTGGTCCACAGTGCAACAGGCTCGTCAAGGTCATCAATAAAAGCAAACTTCTCAGATTGATAACGAGGTCCAAACTTTCGGTGTCGATACGCTTTTTTGAAATCCTCTTTGGTACGTTGAAGTCCTCCCCAACTAAACTCAGCAAAGGCTGAAATCCCTCTCTTATACAATTCAAAATGGGGAGAATCATCGTCCCACAGGGTCAATAGCAATCCATTGTAATTTCGCTTGATGGACTGCTCAGCAAAGGTGCGTATTTGTTCAATATTACTTTCCCTTTGGGGCATTAAGGTCCATCGTGTCTGACCCGCCGTTGCTCCCATTACATGAAATCCATTTGACGAAAACCAGTCCATCGCCTTACCATTACCATAGGTTTCTGCCATAGAATAGTTCCATCGCATGTAAACACAATTTTTCGGAAATTGTTCAATAAAGCGATTCAGCTTGGGTTCATTAGCTTCCCAAATAGAATCCACAGCTTGAGTAGAAATAGTTGCATCGTAGATGGGACTCATCAATCCCGCTTGCTTGAGAGGCATATCATCCCAAAAGATCGGAATCCGATTGTGCTCTGCTGCAAATTTCGTAACCTTATTCAACCAAAACAAATTTAGTTCTAAAGCGCTTTTACCGCTCCCCCTTCCCGTGGTTTGCACCTCATCTCCTCCTACATGGAGGTACTTACCGTGAGGAAAAGCCTCTAAAGCATCCAAATACAAATCGTACTGGAGAATATAGGTTTCAGGGTCGAGTGGATTGAAGGCCCAATCGCTTTCTGGATCATCTCTCAAATGCTTATTCTTATCGTGTTTCAAAACAAATGAGGCATGACCTAAACCCTGCACCAAAGGACTGATAAATATATTTCTGGCAGCGGCATAGTCACTGATCGTTCTCCAAACTTCAATTGAAAATGCATCGGAGGAAGCAATTTCAGGACGTCTTTTGTATTTTAATTTATCCTCTATTTCAAGGATGATTCCATTGATTTTTAGTTTTGCTAACTCGTCTATCAAATCGTAGTAATACACTTCCTTTTCTAAGTGGTGTTTCACGTCAATTTGTATGGGACGAAAAGCAATTTTTGGAGTATCCCTAATTTCCACTAAGGGTAGTGAAAGTCCTTGGTCATTGGCATCTTCAAGTAATTGATTTAGTGTAATAAAGGCATAAAATAGCCCTGCTTGATCTTGAGCTTCTAAAACAATTTTATCTTCTTTTATTTGTAGGGTGTAAGATTCTTTAGCCTTATTTTTTTTTGGTTTTATGCTGAAAATAAGTTGAGCTGTGTCGGCATTATTTGTCAGTTCAAAACTTTTTGTAATCCCATAACGAAGAGGGAGAGAATCGGCTGTAGGACTAAAAGCCAAATCCAAAGTATTGACTGTAAGATTAGAACGACCTTGGTTAAATTTACTTTCTGTCACTGAAGGAAGTAATAAAAATGAGGATGGGGGTGTAGTAGAAGGTGAAGAACACCCTAGGGCGAGTAGTATTAAAACGACAAATTTGAATTTTAATAAATCTGAATGAAACATAGGAGCTTTTTTTAAATGGTCAAATTACAAAAAGAGTTCCTTAATTTTATTGTTTTTAAAAATTTATACAATTGAGATCACATAAAATAACTGCGTCTTTTCCCTGGATTGTTACCACTTTTTCAATAATAGGGCTGATTTATCCGCCCCTATTTACTTGGTTTCAAGGGTCCTTAATTACGCTAGGGCTAGGAGGCATAATGCTCGGTATGGGATTAACTTTAAAAGGAAGTGATTTCATTCAAATTGTAAAGCATCCCAAATGGGTTTTCCTTGGCTTAGCGATGCAATTTCTTGTTATGCCACTATTAGGCTGGATGCTTGCGTATCTTTTTCAATTGCCTCCACTATTTGCTGTTGGAATGATTTTAGTGGCTTCCTGTCCAGGGGGCACTGCCTCCAATGTGATCGCCTATTTGGCAAAAGCAGAAGTAGCTTTGTCCGTAACCATGACAGCATGCTCAACACTTGCCGCCATTTTTATGACTCCCTTTCTAACCCTCCAACTCTCGGGAAGTTATCTTGAAATTCCCGCTGAAGGACTTTTTTACAGTACACTCAAAGTAGTTCTTCTTCCCATAGCTGCGGGTGTTCTTGTAAATCGTTATTTCCCCAAGACCACGGAAAAAACAGTCCCTTATGCGCCTCCAATTGCTGTATTACTTATTTCTCTAATCGTTGCAAGTATTGTAGGGCAGGGAAAGGAGATTATTCTTAGTTCAGGAATCCAATTGATTTTAGCCTTAATTATTTTGCATCTTTTAGGTTTTACTTTTGGTTTTTTAATAAGCCTTGGTCTGCTAAAAAATTGGAAGGTTGCAAAAACAATCTCCATAGAGGTGGGAATGCAAAATTCAGGACTTGGTGTTGTTTTAGCAAGAGAAAACTTTACCAACCCCGCCGTTGCTATTCCAGCCGCAATTTCAAGTTTGATTCACTCGCTTTTAGGAAGTTTTTTTGTCCAGCTTTTTAAAAATAAAAAGTAAGACTCTAATATTTAAGTTCCAAAAAAAATAAAATTCATTGTAGTATCTTTAATGATAACTATTTTTGATCATGAATTTATTTAAATGCCTTTGGTTTTGTTCTCTTCTTTTTTTCTCGTGTAGTCCAGAAAAGACAACCCCCACTGCTCCAAATATCATTTGGTTGGTTGCAGAAGATCAGTCCCCAGAATTTTTTCCAATGTATGGGAATGCTTCGGTACAACTCCCTTATCTGTCTAGTTTGGCTAAGGACGGAGTCGTCTTTACCAATGCTTACAGTCCTGTTCCTGTATGTGCTCCAGCACGGAGTGCATTAATAAGCGGTCTTTATCCTACAACCTTGGGAACTCACAATATGAGAACTTACAACGCCTACAAAAAAGAAAATGAACCCAGTATTGGGATTCCTAGTTATTCACCGCCTGCTCCTCAAGGTGTTAGAATGTTTCCTCAGTACCTTCGAAGCAAGGGCTATTACACAACAAATAATGCTAAAGAAGATTACAACTTTCAAAAAACAGAAGGTGTTTGGGACGAAAGTAGTTCCAAGGCCCATTGGAAAAATCGCAACCCGAATCAGCCCTTCTTCGCCGTATTTAACTTTGGAATTACCCACGAGTCCCAAATATGGAATCAAGGAAATGAACCGCTTTTAGTAGATCCTCAAAAAATCCCTGTGCCTCCCTTTTTCCCAGATACAGCGGAAGTCAGGAAAGATCTGGCAGTAAACTACAGCAACCTAATTCGGCTAGACAAACAAATTGGTAACCTTATTGAAGAACTCAAATCAGAAGGACTTTACCAAAATAGTATCATTTTCTTTTACGGAGATCACGGAGGACCATTCCCTCGATACAAGAGAGCCCTTTACGAAACGGGGATTAAAGTTCCTTTGATCATCAAATTTCCCAATCAAAAAAGAGCAGGAACCAAAAATAAAGACTTGATCAGCTTTATTGATTATGCTCCTACAGTTCTTTCTCTTGCAGGAATAAAACCTCCTGATGTAATGCAAGGGAAAGCACAATTTGGACCCCATGAAGCATTAGAAAAAGCTTCTTTTATTTTCGCCTCCTCTGACCGTTTTGACGAACAAGTCGACCGGTTAAGAGCTTTACGCTTCGGTACGTTTAAATACATTCGAAATTTTAATCCTGAAATCAGTAATGCACTCCCCGTTTCCTATCGGGAACAGATGCCCATGATGCAACATTTAAACCTATTGTGGGAGGAACAAAAACTTGAGCCAAAAAGTGCTGCTTGGTTTAAAACTCCCAAGCCAAAAGAAGAACTTTACGATCTTGAAAAAGATCCTTATGAACTGGAAAATTTAGCAGGCAAATTACATTTGCAAGACACCTTGGACTTCTTCAGAAAAAGTATGGATAAGTGGATTGTAGAAACGGGAGACTTGGGTCAATATCCCGAAAAGGAATTAATGGAAAATTGGTTTCCGGAGGGAAAGTCCAGAAAGCTAACATCTTTAATAAGTAAAATCAAAGGTGGAAAAATCCACCTAGAACATCCTGATGAAGGAGCAACTATTGTCTGGAAAAAAAGTCCCGATTCCGTGTGGTCGGTCTATTCCAACGCTTTAGATTTTAATAAATCCATAGAAGCAAAAGCGGTAAGGATTGGCTATGACCAAAGCCCTTTAACTACTTTTAATTAAGTTGTCTCCAGTTCTTTGCGTTGGAGGAAAATTGATCTCGCAGCAAATAAGGCCTCTACAAATGAACTTGAATCCGCTTTCCCTTGTCCTGCAATATCAAAAGCAGTTCCGTGATCAGGTGAAGTTCGTACTCTATTGAGTCCAGCTGTAAAATTGACTCCTTTTCCAAAAGAAAGAGTTTTAAAAGGAATCAGCCCTTGATCGTGATACATGGCTAAAACGGCATCGTAGTTAGAAAATGACTGACTGCCAAAAAACCCATCGGCTGGGAAAGGTCCAAAGACTAGATCTCCCTTTTGAAATAGCTTTTGAATCAACGGTCTAAGTACCTTGTCATCTTCTGTTCCGATTACTCCCTGATCGCCCGTGTGAGGATTGATACCCAGTACGGCAATTTTTGGTCGTGAAATTCCAAAATCTTGAATGAGGCTTTTTGATAACAACTTAATTTTTTTAGTGACTTCTTCCTCTGTCAAGGCATTAACGACGTCTTTAAGGGGAATATGATCGGTAACCAACGCTACTCTTAAGTTTTCTGAAATCATAAACATCAAACTTTCACCCTCAAGTTGTTGATTCAGATAATCGGTATGACCAGGAAATTGAAATGCATTTGTTTGAATATTTTTTTTGTGAATTGGGGCGGTGACCAAAGCATCAATCTGATTGCTTTTTAAAGCTGCTGTAGCAGCCTCCAAAGAACTAAGTGCTGCATCTCCGCCTGCTGGCTCTGCTTTTCCATAATTGAATTCGAATGTGTTTTTCCAAGTATTGACCACGTTCAACTGACCTTGCTTCGGGGCTTTTAAATTTTTTAAAGAAAAAATTGAAGTTTGCAAATCCAAACGGTTCTTTTCATTAATCAGATTATCACTATTTGCAAATACCACAGGGGTAAAAAAAGTAAAAAGACGTTTGTCCTGAAATGCTTTTAAAATAATTTCTATTCCAATTCCATTGGGATCTCCAGCTGAAATTCCAACGCTAATTTTAGAGATATCACTCACACCTTGTCATTTATAACTACTTTTGTGAACAAATGTACTTAATTTTAAACGCATGTTTACAGGAATCATAGAAGCTTTTGGACGTGTCATTGCACTTGAAAGAGAGGGAGAAAACCTTCACATAAGCATTGAAAGTTCGTTGTCTAAAGAGCTCAAAATAGACCAAAGTGTTGCCCATAACGGAGTTTGTCTTACCGTTGTAAAATGCGATCCTAAAAACTACACTGTAACGGCTATTGACGAAACTTTAAAAAAAACCAATCTTGGGACTTTAAAAATGGGTTCTTATGTCAATCTCGAACGTGCCATGAAACTCGGAGCTCGTTTAGACGGTCATATGGTTCAAGGTCATGTAGATCAAACAGCTAAATGTATTGAAGCCAAAACATTAGACGGTAGCTGGTTTTACACATTTGAATACGACAAGAGTTCGGGTCATATTACCATAGAAAAAGGTTCAATTACAATAAATGGAGTAAGCCTAACAGTGGTCAACTCGAAAGAGAACCAGTTTTCTGTAGCCATCATTCCTTTTACCTACGAACACACAAATTTTAATCAACTCAACATAGGAGACCCCGTCAATCTTGAATTTGATCTGATTGGCAAATATTTAGCTAAATTGTATTTAAGTCGTTAATTTTTATATATTTAGGTAAACTATATCATAATGAATTTACTCGAATTATCAACTGTATTGTTGCTCCTAGCATCTGTCTTTTCCATTATTAATCTTAGAATTTTAAAACTCCCACAAACCATTGGCTTAATGGTTTTAGCCATAGTACTTTCCTTGGGTGTTTTAGTGATCGGTTTGATTGCTCCAGATTTTTTATCTCTGGCCACATCGTTAACCCAGCAATTTGATTTTAGTGTATTACTAATTGACGTCATGCTCCCGTTTTTATTGTTTGCCGGTGCCATCAGCGTCAATGTTCATGAATTACTTAAAGATAAAGTCACCATCCTTTTATTGGCAAGCTTTGGTGTTGTTTTTTCCACTTTTGCTGTAGGTACAGGTCTTCACTGGCTCGTTAGTCAGCCCTTTTTAGGGATGACCTCCGTCGGTTTGACTTATGTTGACTGCCTCTTATTCGGAGCTCTTATTGCGCCTACAGATCCTATTGCTGTTTTGGCTATGGTGAAGAAAATGAATCTATCTACCGTTACCGAAACACGAATTGCAGGCGAATCTCTATTTAATGATGGAATTGGCGTGGTTGTATTTCTAACGCTCTTAAGTATGAAAATAGAAGGAGTAGAAAATATTACCGCACAAAGTGTTACTGCTTTATTTGCAACTGAGGTCATTGGAGGAATTTTACTTGGAGCTGCTATGGGATATTTAGGTTTGAAACTTGTAAAATATATTGAAAATGAACACGTAGAATTGGAGGTCCTCATTACCCTCTCGTTGGTTCTTTTAGTTCCTGTAATTTCTCATATGTTTCACTTCTCCGCAGTTTTAGGTGTGGTTATGATGGGACTTTTTTTAAATCAAAATATCGATACCGATAAAGATGCAGAAGGAGTACAAAAAGCCATGGGAGATTATGTTTACAAATTTTGGCATTTGATTGACGAAACTTTGAATGCTATCTTGTTCATCCTTATTGGTTTGGAAATTATCCCCATCCTTCAAAACTTTGATTTAAGCTATGTCTTGATTATCCTTTTAGTCATTGTTTTGGTTGTAATTTCAAGAGGTATTGGTGTTTTTGTTCCCATCAAAATTTTATCCATCAAAAAGTCTTTTGAAAAAAATACCGCTCTCATAATAACTTGGGGAGGCTTACGAGGGGGCCTGAGTATCGCCTTGGCGTTAAACTTGCCAGATAGTATCGGTACTGGAAAAGATTTAATCCTAATCCTTACTTATGGAGTTGTTTTATTTACAATTTTAGTACAAGGACTTACTTTGAAAAAAATCGTCAAATAAGTTTCTTCTCAAGATTGGGATTCCTATATTTGAAATGAGAAGTTCGAGCTGTGACAACAGCTAAGTTTAACTAAATGTAGAAAGGAGGTGTCTTATGTCTTATGAAAATCATTTGAGGAATTCAAGACAGCAGGTGCCTACTCATGGCCCGCTGTAATATTCCTTATCTATGTATAAAGCGAGCCGATGGGCTCGCTTTTTTTAAACCTTCAAACCATGCAAAAAATTCCTCAGGCCGACTTAAACGCTTTTCTTTCCGAAGATATTCAACAACAAAAAGCATTTGTACAAAAAGTAGGGAACGCCTTTGAAGAAATCGGATTCTTGGCCCTCAAAGGGCATTTCCTAGATCGTGAACTGCAAACAGCTCTTTATCGAGAAATCAAGGCTTTTTTTGCTCTCCCTGATGAAATAAAAAATTCCTACGAAATAAAAGGAGGCGGTGGACAGCGAGGTTACACCGGTTTCGGAAAAGAACATGCTGAAGGAAGAAATGTTGGCGATTTAAAAGAATTTTGGCACTTTGGTCAAGATCTAGAAAGTCATCCTAACCTAAAATCTAATTATCCTGAAAACATTCAAGTTAAACAATTGGATGCTTTCAATTCCATTGGTAACACCGTTTTCAAACGTTTAGAAAAAACAGCCCAAATACTTCTTCAAGCCATTGCTTTGTACCTGGATCTCGATCTAAACTATTTTGATCGTTACATCTTGGAAGGAAACTCGATACTAAGAGCCATTCATTACCCTCCAATAACAGAAGCCCCGAAAGAAGCTGAACGTGCTGCTGCTCATGGAGACATTAATCTTATCACCCTTCTCATGGGAGCTCAGGGAAGTGGATTACAGGTTTTAAATAGACAAAATGAGTGGATTGATGCCATTGCCGAACCTGACGAATTAATTGTAAATGTTGGAGATATGCTTTCCCGTTTAACCAATAACAAACTTCCATCCACCATTCACAGGGTTGTAAATCCACCCGAAAAAGATTGGTCTAAAGCTCGTTACTCCCTCCCTTTCTTTATGCATCCTGTACCTCATATGCCCCTAAACTGTTTGTCACAAACAGTTGATGAAAAGCACCCAAAAAAATACGATGATATTACCGCAGGTGAGTTTTTGCATCAACGACTCGTAGCATTAGGGCTCTTTGATAGCTGATTTATTTTTTCTTAATTCCTCCAAAACAAAACGCCCTAGCGAAGCTAAAAAAGGAATCCCTACATTGTCAAATTCATAAATGTCGTCGTTAAAGATTTCATTTTCGTTTACCAAAATAGTAGCCGTTAAGAAAAAGGCCAAATCGAATTCCTTGTCTTGAATAAATGCTACATCTGTTAGCGTGCCATAAGCATATCCCACCTTGTTATGAATCCGGATTTGGTCGGTCATCATCCCTTTTTGATCTCCATGAATAAAAAACTTGTTGTAACTGTCCCAATATTCCCCATTATCATAATTTGGGAATTGACTTTCTAAGGTGGAACGACTCATCCAAAAACGTAAGAATTCATAATCCGTATCTGCTAATCTGAATTGTTTTGATTTCGGAAAGGCTTGTGGAAACATAAGTCGTTTTAAAATTCCTTCTAAATCCAGGATGGAAATTCTGTTTTTTTTGCTAAAATCCATCGGACTATTGACCAAAGTCCCTTCAGATAAAAATCCCTTCCCCTTAACTACTCCTTTAAGGTTTTGGTTGCTTTGCTTAAAGCTTGAAGTTATTGAGCCTTGATGATAAAGTGTATCGCCCTCACTGTTAAAAAAAGTGTATTCCCAAGTCGTTTCATTGTCTGCACCAAAAAGAAACTTGTGAAAAATCTGAGTATTGTTAAGTCCAACACCCTTCAATTCGGAGTTGATGTAATCCCTTCCTAAAAAATCAAACAAATAGTTGTATGCATCGTTATCACTAACTAAAAATATTTTTTTAATAAGGTGAGAGAATGTCAACGCTCCCTCTTCCTGACTAGGGTCATTTAATTTTACTGGGACTCCTTGCTGGGTTCGAATTGTAAATGGAGTATCCGCGTCAATCAGAATCCCGCTACTTTGAAGTTCTCTGAGTTTTTGCAATGTTAAAGCAGCAATAGGAAGCTTGGCAGTACTGGCCGGATAAAAATAATGACCCTCATCTAAGTTAAAAAACGAAGAGTGAAAGTTCGTCTCTGTTGCCTCATTTGTATCAATCTGGGTTAAAAGGAGTTGAACTTCGTGCTTATCAAGCTGTTTAACAACTCTTTGAATGGCGCTATCAGGACTCGACATGGCACGCTCAAGAATTGACTCCGTTTTACTACATTGAATACTAGTTAAGATCAATCCCATCAGGTAGATTAACTTCCTTTTTTTTAACATAATTTGTTTTCCGTTTAATAGAACAATTGAATTTCAACTTTGGAACTCAAAAAATAGAAATTCGCAGCTGCTTGGTCATTATTTTATTCATTAAATTTCAAAATATCCTCCGCTGAGGTTAAATCCGGAAGGTGTTCATGAACAGGTAAACAAATCGTCGTTTTCGGAAGTGTTTTATTCATCATTCTCAATGCTTCAGGCAGTTCCTTTTCATTTCGTTCGGGATGTATCGGACATTGCTTTAAAAAAGGGTAGAATACCTTCCCATCAAAGCTAAAAATATTCATGCTTACCCGAATTTCGCCTGTTCCATCTTTGTATTGATCTACTTGTTCTGGATCTGGTTTTTCAATAATATTTTTTAAATACCCTTCTGAATCGATATCCATGACCGCAAATTTGGAAATCCGCTCATCAGAAAAAGCCAATCCAGAACGGGCATAGCTGATTAACGCATGCGGTTCAATTCTTTCCGTTCGGAGCATTTCTAAAACCTTTGTTGAGTACAAATTATCCCCATTACAAACGGTAAAAGTGGTTTGCATTAGCTCTGGATGTTGCTCTAAAGTCTGCTGAACTGCATCTGCGGTTCCAAGGGGTTTTTCTCTATTTTTAGGAAGGTATTGAAGTGCAAAACGGATCTCAATATCGTTCAATAAAGTGTCGGTTTTCCACTGCTCCAATTGAGATTTAAACGCCTCATTCTCAGGGCTGGTTATCAAATAAATATTTTTGTACCCTGCAGCTTTTGCGTTTTTTACCAAATAATACAAGAGCGGATGTTGACTCAAGCCAAGGGGTATTAGACTTTTGTGTACTGTTGCAGCTTGCTTTTTTATTTCGTCTGCTACTGCACTTTTTTTTAGGGAACGTTTCATCCGCGATGAAGCTCCTCCTGCCATAATCAATAATGAATTTGAATCTTTCATTTATTCGAAACTAATTGTACTTCATAGGCGTCAGCAACTCCGGCATCTTTGAAGGCTTTTATGACACGTTCTTTAGCGGATTCATTTGTTAGTGCAACCATACAACCGCCGCCGCCTGATCCAATAATTTTAGCCCCTGAAGCTCCCGCTGTCAAGGCCGCCTCCATTTGATTAATCATTAGAGCTGGAGTGTTTTGAATACAGTCTTGTAAAATTTTTTGATGTGCATTCATAAGGGTTCCTATTTTATTAAAATTAGGTTCGGCAGTGATCAATTCCTGTTTGGCTGTTTGCGTGATTAAATGGTTGTGAATTGCAGCGTACCAATAGGGTTGAAATGGCTTTGATACTAGGGAAAGGTAATTTTTAAAATCCTGCTCTTGTGCCTTTTTTAGATCAAATTCAGGATGTTTACTTTGTACTTCTTCTATTGCATTTTGAGCATAATTTCGCGCATTTTGAAGTACGGATAGGGTCTGTTTTGGAATTCCTGACTCGGCCAAGATCAACGTTCCTAGTTTGGGAGTTAAATTCGTAGTTTCACCCGATTGGGTATCGATAAAAATCAACCCCCCTTGTGCAATCGTAAATTGATCCATCAGCCCTCCCGGCTGATCAAAATAAAGGACCTCGGCTTTGTAAGCCCATTCTCCAATTTGCTTATCTGTAAAATTCCAAGTGGCTTCTTGAGCTTGGAGTAAAAATCGAATCCAAGCCACTACCAAAGCAGATGAACTCGATACACCCGCATTTACGGGCACATCTCCTGATATTTCCACAGTGTAGCCTTGTAAAAATTCTGCCCCTTCTTTTTTTAATACTGCCATACAGGAACGGAAGTAATCTTCTGTTAAAATTGAATTAAAGTTATCATTTAGATTTATGATTACTTCTTTATCTAAATCAAGAAGTTGAATAAAATATTTTGAATCTGAATTTGGGGTTGCATTAATCTGAATATGTCGGTTTATTGTTCCTGCAATCACAGGGAGTCCTAGGTAGTCTTGATGGTCTCCAAAAAAACAAATTCTCGCTGGTGCTTGAACTTTAATTCTCGCTTTGATAGGCTTCATTAATTAAGAAATTATTTTCAACGGCTGGGTTGTTGACCAATTTTTACGCGTAAAGTCTGGAAATTTTTGAGGCATTCCTCCTTGGGCAACGGAAGCTTCACTCAAAGGCGATACTGCACTCCACAAGCATCCTTCATAAACATTTTGATCTAATGCTTCCCCACCTCTTAAACACTCTACGATCCGATAAAGCATCATAAAATCCATTCCACCGTGTCCTCCCATTTTTTTGGCCAAAGCGCCCAGACGTTTGTACATGGGGTGTTCGTGTTTTTCAAAAAGTAAATCCAATTGCTCCCCCTGTGCCCATTCATGGTGGCTGTCCGTTGCTCCCTCAACACCACCTTCCAAAGCAACTCGGGTTGGATACCCTGCTAACGTTCCTTTTGTTCCCTGGACTAAATTGTGTCTAGAATAAGGGCGTGGACTGGTTTCGTCCCACTGAATCATGACCGTTCTTCCTAGAGCTGTTTTGACTAAAGATGTGTTTAGATCTCCTCCTTCATAGGAAAGTTGATTCCATTTATGTTCTTTAGGATAATTTTTTTCTGCGTACATATTTCTCCCTTTGGCCGGTGATGAAAAAGAGACTAAGGTCGAAAATTGATCTTCACCACGACCGATGTTCATGTACTGAGCTACAGGGCCTAGACCGTGGGTAGGATAGAGATTTCCATTTCGGTTTGCATAATGTAAGGTTCTCCAAGAGCCCGTTCCCCGTTCTTGTTCTTCCATTTGAAATCGAAGTTCATGAATGTAGGCTGCTTCGGCATGTAAAATTTCTCCGATCAACCCTTTTCTGCAAAGGTTTATGTAAAGTAACTCCTCCCTTCCATAGTTAACATTTTCCATCATCATACAGTGTTTTTGGGTCTGTTCGGATGTATCCACAATATCCCACATCTCTTGAAGAGTGACTGCTATGGGAACCTCCACAAAGGCATGCGCACCTTGCTTCATAGACTCAATGGCCATAGGAGCGTGATTTTTCCAATTGGTTGCAATAAAAACTGCATCGGGCTGAACTTGCTTCAACATTTCTTTCCATTGCGTCTCGTCTCCAAAAAAACGTTGGATGTTTTGATGGCGACCCTTGCCAACTGCTTGGCAATTCGTTACAGATCGATCAACCAAATCTTCGTACAAATCAGCAATGGCAACAATCTCAGTTCCTTCAATAGCCGCTAATTGTTTAGCGTGTCCCGTCCCCCTAGCACCAACTCCGATGATGGCGATCCGTACTTTATCAAGCTTTGGAGCTTGATAATCTCCCATGTAAATTCCCCCGGAAGGATTTAATTCCTTCTCTTGTGAGCATGCCATCGAACTTGCCAAATAAAGAGAAGCCGTTGACAAGGAGGTCTTTTTAATAAAATTTCTTCTGTTGATTGATTTCATAATCCTATTTTTTGTTTTGTAGTTTTGGGTAATGATTTTTCTAAAGTAAAAAATCTTCAAAGAACTCCCTTATTTTAAAACGTCTTTCAAAATTTTATTTTTTAAAAATTTCTATCTTTAGATAAATTAATAAATTATGGGAGTAGGTGGAACAGTTTTAGCAAGTCTTGTAGTATGTTTAGTAATTGGTCTAATCATAGAACTTAAAGAGCGGCATTTAAATTAAAATGGGCTATTTTTTGAAAAATATCTTAGTCTATGGAGCGATCGCACTTGTAGCTTGGATGCTTTACGCAGCCATCCGTGGAATGAAGAATAAAAAATGATCTTCTATGAAAAACAAATTAAAAAATAATTACAAGTTGATTGTCGCACTTGGAATTCTCAAAAAAGTAGGGATCCTTCTTTGGATTCTTTTCTTTTAAAAATCCAAAACGAACATTTTAGAACTGACTTATTTATTAATTCTACTTCCTTCTAAGTCAAACATACCCATTAAAGATCCAGACACAGCATCTTCATCAATTGAAATTTCAAAATAGATATCGTAACCTGAAGCATAAGCTTCAATAGTGAAAACACCTTCATCTAAAGTGGTCCCTTCGATTTCAAATTCTACCTGTTGATCTGGATTTCGAGGTTTAATGGAGGCTACATAAGCATCGGCTTCTTTATTGATCTCAAGAAAAAGTTCAATGTCCCCGAAATTATCAACCTCAAAAACGGTTATTTCGTAAGAACCAACATAAGGGTCTTGATTGATGTTTTTTTGGACACCACAGGATACAATAAGAAACAGGCTTAAAAAAAATACTAATTTTTGCATGATACAATTACGTTGTTTTAGTTAACCCAATGTACCATTTTATTCTGAACTTTCCGCTGTTGCTTGCACTACGCGATTCCATACCGTAATGGCCCCATTGAATTGATCCTTCCATGTCATTTGATTATCCCCATTTGAAAACGTAATCATGTAGTTAATCACATTATTCCCTTGAACATAATTGTAAATTCCTGTCTCCGGATCCGAAGACCAAGTGTAAATAGAAATTGCTGGAGCAAGACAGCCTCTTGAGTTAACATCGACAATCGTGTATTTTGTGCTCACAAGACTACCCGTAATCGTTGCGGTGAAATCCATACAAGAATATTCAGGGATGAGCCCTACTAAAGATTCTTTTAACTCATTCCAAACGGTAAGGTTTCCCTCAGCATCCGTAATGGAATAAACTTGCCATTCTCCAATCGATTTATCTGGAATAACCTCTTCTTCTGAACAGCTTAGGAAAAATAAAATTGTTAAAATTGAAATTGAAAATTTGATAGATGTATTGAGTCTCATGATTTATGGATATGATTCAAAATTATTAAAAATTAAACTATTTAATATCATTTTTAGTTTTCTTTTTAACTAGGGGGTAATCCATTTTAAAAAGCTAATTCTAAGATGAATTCACTATTTTTGAGATGGATCTTAACTCAAAAAAGATTTAAAACATCTTATTCATGAAAATAAAACTCTTAATTTTTTGCTTTTCATTGAGTTTATTCGTCTTCGGTCAAAAAGAGATTGAAGCAAAAGAACTTACCAAAAAAGAAATTCGCGCTTTAAAACGTCAAAAAAGTTATGAAAAACAAAAAGAGCGGTATGCTAAAAGGGGTTTAAATGAATGGGGCATTAATGAAAATGCTCCCAATTTAGTAGCTGCAATTAGAGAACATCTTGGTTCTGCCAGATTGGATCTGCAAAGAGGAAGGGTAATCATTCGCCAATCAGAATCTCTAAATAATGCGCAACCTTACCCTTTGTGGGTCGTGGATGGACAACTTTACACCTTTCCACCAGACAACATTGCCTATCAAAACATCCGGGAAGTAAATGTTTTTGAATCCTTAGCCGAAACAAACAAATGGGGGCAACAGGGTCGTGCAGGAGTTATTCAGATTAAAACAATCAATAATACAAACTGAATTGGTAAAGTCTTCTGTTTTAAAAAATACGCTGCTTTGTGTCTTAATAGCATCATCCCACTTAGCTGTTTTCGGTCAGTCCAAAACACCCATTAGTCCGCCTTTACTTACAATTCTAGGTACCGTTCAAGACGGAGGACTTCCCCATATCGGTTGCCAAAAAAAATGTTGCAATAATCTTTCTCCTGAAAGTAAAAACAGCCTCCTTGTTACCGCTTTAGCCATTCATCAACCTGATCTCAAATCAACCGTACTTTTTGAAGCTACACCTGATATTATTGAACAGTGGAGTATTTTAAAACAGCCTCCCTCGGCTATTTTTTTAACACATGCTCATATGGGACATTATGCTGGATTGATGCATCTTGGAAGAGAAGCTCTCGGTGCCAAAAACATCCCTGTTTTTGCCCTGCCTAAAATGAGAGCTTTTTTGAAAGAAAACGCTCCTTGGAGTCAACTTATTTCGTTAAAAAACATCTCCCTTATGAAGTTGGAAGCTGGACTCAAGACCTCGCTGGGTGCCCTTGAAATAACTCCCATTTTAGTACCGCATCGGGATGAGTTTTCAGAAACCGTCGCTTATCGAATCAAAGGACCCAACAAAACCGTTTTGTTTTTACCCGATATTGACAAATGGAACCGCTGGGAAAAGGATTTAGCGGTAGTTTTACAGTCCGTGGACTACGCTTTTATTGATGCCACTTTTTTTGACGAAGCAGAGATAAATTACAGACCCATTGATGAAATTCCACACCCCTTAGTTACAGAGACGGTTGCTTTGATTAAACCCCATTCGGATTCCCTCAAAAACAAAATTTACTTCATCCATATGAATCACACCAATCCCATGCTAGACGAAACTAGTGATGCCACAAAATGGGTGCTCAAACAAGGATTCCATATTGCCAGAGAGGGTCAAACTTTTGAATTGTGATCTCTTTGTTTTAATGAACTTATCTTGTACGGAGTAGTAAAAAAAACTACCTTTAAAATTCATCAAACGATCTTCCAATTAAAATTGCCAAAATGGAGAAAAAAAGAAGAACATTTATCAAACAATCCCTTGCAGCAGCCAGTGGCATTGCAGCAACCCCTTTTCAAGATATTTTCATCCTAAACAAATCTTTAGAAAAAATGAATCCTATTGTTGGACACGGCGATTTCACCTATCGAGTAGATAAGGAATGGGGAATTCAGGATCCTTCGCAATTTCCTGTAAACGATTGTCATGAAATGATTCTTGACAAAAAGAATCGGATCTTTATGACTACAACCCATCCGAAAAATAATATTTTAATTTATGATCGATCTGGAAAAATATTGGATGCATGGGGAACAGAATACCCTGGAGCTCACGGGCTAACAATCGTTTCTGAAGGTGAAGAAGAATTTTTATTTATTACCGATCCAGACACCCATAAAGTTTGCAAAACCACCCTAAAAGGGGAAAAATTATTAGAGTTTTCTGCCCCTAAAGAAATCTCAAACTATGCTGATGTAAGTCAGTTTAAACCAACTGAAACCGCGGTGGCTCCTAATGGAGATATTTACATCGCAGACGGATACGGTTTGGATTTTATTATTCAATACGACTCCAAAGGAAATTACATTCGACATTTTGGAGGAAAAGGAAAAGGAGAAGATCAATTTGATTGTTGCCACGGAATAACACTGGATACACGTGGAGGAAATACTCCTAGTTTACTGATCACATCTAGAACTGCAAATTGTTTTAAACGTTTCACATTAGATGGAAAACACCTAGAAACCATTGCGCTGCCCTCTTGCTACATTTGCAGACCCGTCCTGAAAAATGACATGCTTTATTTTGCAGTCATAGTAACCAAAGATTGGGGAACCTATGACGGTATGCTTGCTGTTTTAGATCAAGACAATAAAGTAGTCTCCCTACCCGGCGGAAGCTTGCCCTCTTACAGCGGAGGAGTTCTTAATGCGCCTACCTACGATCAAAAAACATTTTTAAACCCTCATGACGTTTGTATTGACGACGATGAAAATATCTATGTCCCCCAATGGAATTCTGGGAAAACCTATCCCATAAAATTGGAGCGTGTTTAATCCTTTTCTCAAAGCGAAACCAAAAGCATTTGATGAAATAAGACGCTGTACCGCGTCCGTTAAAAAACTTTTTTAGCCAACGAATTTGACAGCAGTACATTTTGGAACTCTGAGGCAGAAGCTAAACTTTTAGGGGAAAAACCAATAATCGTTTGTCGTTAGGGAAGAATTTAATTTGGTCATTGCTTATTACATACTAGATTGTATTTCTTTATTATTCCGTCAGGTTTTTTAACTTTACTCAGTGTCAAAAATTGTTATTGTTATGGGTGTAAGCGGATGTGGAAAAACCACTTTGAGTAAAGCTCTGGCAATGGCATTCAACTACGAATTTTTAGAAGGTGACGCCTTTCATTCTCTTGAGAATAAGAAAAAAATGAAAAACGGAATCCCGTTAACGGATCAAGACCGTGAACCTTGGTTGATGTCAATCAATCAGACACTACAAAAAAAACAAGAAAAAAAACGTGTTCTAGCCTGTTCTGCTTTAAAAAATAAGTATCGATTATTGCTGAGTAAACAGCTTCCAAAACAATCTGTTTTATGGGTGTACTTGCACTGCGAATTCTCTGTCCTAAAAAAACGTATGGAAACACGCAATCATTTCATGCCAGTAGCACTCTTGCAAAGTCAATTGGATGCCTTAGAACCGCCTAAAGATGCCGTAGTATTGAACAGCTCACTTCCTCTCGAAAAAATGATTCAACAATTAAAACCACATCTGAATGAACAGTAAAACGCAATGGGGAATCGCCGGAATGGGAGTCATGGGAACCAGTCTGAGTAGAAATTTTGCTCAGAAAGGAATCCCGTTGGCATTGTTTAATCGTCGGGTTGAAGGAGTCGAAGAACAGGTCGCTTTAAAAAAGATAAAAAAATACCCCGAACTGAATCAAGCTCAGGCTTTTGAAGATTTAAAAGGGTTTGTCGATTCTATTAAACGCCCTAGAAAGATCTTTCTTATGCTTGCTGCTGGAAAACCCACAACATCCTTTCTAGAACTACTTAGCCCTTTGTTGTCAGAGGGAGATGTTCTTATTGATGGAGGCAATACCCATTATCAACAAACGGAAAAACGAGCAACTTCATTAAAGGAAAAAGGAATTCTGTTTTTGGGAATTGGGGTCTCTGGTGGGGAAGAAGGAGCACTAAAAGGGCCCTCTCTTATGGTTGGCGGAGATCAAAAAGGATATGAGATCGTAAAAGAAGATTTATTTTTAGTTGCTGCCAAAAACAGTAAAAGAACCCCTTGTTGTTCTTACTTTGGTTCAGGAGGAGCAGGTCATTTTGTGAAAATGGTTCACAACGGAATAGAATATGCTGAAATGCAACTGCTAGCCGAAGTCTATGGATTAGCTAAAACTAGCACTTTAGATACTACTTTACAACAAACACTCTATCAATGGAATAAAACAGAAAGTAAATCTTATCTTTTAGAGATTACAGCTGCACTTTTACAGCATCAAGAAGATGGAGTATCTTTTGTTGAATTCATTCAAGATGAAGCGTCTAATAAAGGCACGGGGGCTTGGGCCACCGCTGCGGCTACTTCATTAGGCTATCCAAATACCCTAATGGCAAGTGCACTACATGCGCGATTTATCTCTTCTACCAAGTCCGATAGAGTGCGTTTCGCCAAGCAATTCAAAACCCCTTCTAAGCCTTCAGAAATAAACTTTTCCTTGCTTAAAAAAAGTTATGATCTTTCTCGTTGGATCAATCATCATCAAGGGTTTGAAATGCTAGCCTCAGCTTCTAAATCCTTTGGCTGGAAGCTCAACTTAAGCGAAGTAGCTTCTGTTTGGGCAGAGGGATGTATTATCAAATCTGAACTAATGGATTTTTGTATTACCCTATTCGAAAAAGAGTCTTCGCTCCTCTTAACTCCCGCTTTTGAATCCCTTTTAGCTAGCGGTAAAAAAGATTGGAAAGAACTCCTTCAACTGGCAATAAAAAATGAGACCCCAATCCCTTGCATGCAAGCTGCATGGACTTATTTTTCCAGTTTAAAAACAGCAAAAAGCAATGCCAACATCATACAAGCCCAACGGGATTATTTTGGTGCGCATGGTTTTTTAAGAATTGACCAACCCAAGGAACAGCTTCAACACGGCCCTTGGGCTTCAATTTAGTTTATCCGTCCCACAGGACGAACTTCAGTGCCCTTAATTCCAGTCAATTTATCTCCTAAAATCCCTCGGATTGAATCCGCAATTTTAGAAATTTTTTCCACTATTTCTGGATGGTTTTCAGCTACATTTTCAAGCTCTTCAGGATCTTCTATGAGATGATAAAGCTCAGATTTCTCAATTTGATTCTGATCGTAAGGAACAGGAAAACCGTCATTGGTTCCGGCTCTGCCGTTTAAACTTCTGTAAGTATGAGGTACGTAAAGTTTCCAATCTTTATGCCGAACAGCATGCAATTCATTTGTCCGGTAGTAAAAGAAAAAGTTGTCGTGTGGGGATTCTAAACTCACACCCGTAAGTAAGGGAACAAGTGAAGCTCCGTCAATTTTTTTCTCAGGGGGAGTACTCTGAGTAAACTCGACTAAGGTTGGCAACCAATCAATTCCCATTGCTGGGGCGTCAATACGTGTATTGGGTTTTATTTTTTTCGGATAACGAACAATTCCGGGCACACGATGTCCACCCTCCCAATTGGTTCCTTTTCCTTCTCTAAAAATTCCTGAAGAGCCAGAATGCCCGCCATAAGATAGCCATGGGCCATTGTCTGAAGTAAAAACTACTAGGGTATTTTCTTCCAAACCTTCTTCTTTAAGCGTTTTTAAAATACGCCCTACAGAATAATCTATTTCATGGATAACATCGCCGTACAAACCACGCTTTTGGGTGTCTTTAAAAACATTGTCTACAAATAAAGGAACATGCGGTTGTGGATGCGGTAAATACACAAAGAAGGGTTCGTCTTTATTTTTTTGAATAAAATCAATCGCTTTGTCTGTAAGTGCACCCGTTAAAAAGGTTTGATCTTCTAAAACTCTGAGTGGTGTTTCATTTTCATACAGGAAGATATCTGGAAAATTGAAAACCGTTCCTTGTTGTGGGTGTTTGGGCCACATATCGTTAGAATAAAGTATTCCATAAAATTCGTCAAAACCGTGCTTGCGCGGCATGAATTCTGGCGCATCACCAAGATGCCATTTTCCGAAAATTCCTGTTTTGTATCCTTGCTTTTTGAGCACTTCCGCTAGGGTTGTCTCCTCTGGATTAATCCCTACTTTAGACCCTGGACCATAGGCATTATGAATCCCAATTCGATCTGGATAGCAGCCCGTAAGTATGGATGCTCGTGAGGCGGAACAAACGGGTTGCGTTGCGTAATAAGATGTAAACATAGCCCCCTCAGCAGCCATTTTATCTAAATTCGGAGTGCTAAGATCCTTCGCTCCATAAACCCCAACATCTCCATATCCTTGATCGTCCGTTAAGATGAAAATAATATTAGGGGGTTGCTCTACTGTTGGGGTGTTGCATCCTAGAACAAAGAGCGTAATGAATAATAATAAAATAGACTTCATAGAGTTAAAAATAGGTTTTAAACGTTTTTATTTTACCTCCTTAAGGACATTCTCAATCAGCGTATTCAAATGTGTTTTATGCGCTACGGAACTCAAATTTCCTTTTGGTTTTTTTACCCAATCTTGAATCTGCTTTAAATTGTAAAGTGCCAAAGATTGAGCCGACATATTAAATCGAGAGGCCTTGCTCCCCTTAATCATATCAATTAGCCTTTTTACATAGGTCAATTGCAGATTTTGACGGAAGGTATTGATATTTCCTTTAACGTCAGAGGAGAACATTGTCTTGTTTAGCTCGGCCATAAAAGAATCTAGCGGGTATTGATTTCCATACAATTCTGAATCCAAAATACGCTGTAAGGTGTTTGGATGAAGCAGATGCGCTAGCACCCTTGCCTGATAGCCTAAAACAATTTCGTGAATTTTAGGATCTTCCGGTCCAGAGAAAAAATCAAATCCCCTTCTTTTCTTGGCGAGGTAGTTGTAAACTTCCTTGGGAGTATTGAATGCGGCGGGTGAAAAAATGTAGGTGCTCAAGGCATTAAAAGCTCGTTTCTGATCTTTTAAACTTACCGGCGTGTAAGGTTGCTTTGCCCCTTTTTGCCCTGCTGCGGTTCGTTCTACATAAACACCGCCAATAAAACGGGAAAGAATATCTCCAGCTCGAGCCGATTGGCTATTAAGAACATAAAAAGAACGTCTCAAGTCGTCATAGAATTCTCCCTCTACACTAAATTGGTTTAGAATATCTTTTTTCAATCTGTTGACCAACTTAATACGATCAATAGAATACTGAATTTGATCCGAAGAAAGGTCTCCTGTCATTACGCGTGGGTCTATTGCTTTTCCAGGAGAACGCATGTCGTCAGCGTCATTCCCAAAGATCAATTCCGGCTCTGTAGAACGTTCGAGTAATGCTTCCCGATCTTTTTCATTTTCAAATGGCTGATACCCGTATTGGATCGCCCAAATATCGTAAGGCCCTACTGCCATATCAGCATAGTGCCCTTGTTTATCCCGATCGGGATTGATGTTAAGCCCTGCATAATCCATAACTGAACCGGTAAGGGCTTTTCCTTGGATGAATTCAGCATCGTACAACTCTTCTGGACTAAACAGTTGGCTTGCTTTCATGTTGTGATTCAACCCTAAGGTATGCCCAACTTCATGCATGATTAAGGCCTTCATGCTTTCTTTTTTTACTTTTTCCAGTTCAAAATCAGAGGCGTTCATCATTTGTAAAAAAGTTGTGCCAAAAAGAAGATTTTCGTGCATTACACTCCCTAGAGAGCAATACAAAGGAGATTCTTCAATCCCTTTTTTTAGTTGCATTTCTTCTAACGTTTCTAATTCCATAACGCTAGTGGGATCTACAAAAAGTTTGTCATAAAACACACGGTTGGTGAAATGGACAAACTCCAACATGATGTCTGCGCCAATAATCTCTCCGGTTTTAGGATTGGTCATACTGGGTCCATACCCGCCAAATGGGGGTCTTGGTGAAGAGGTCCAGCGCAATACATTGTACCGAATGTCACCTGCATCCCATTCTGCATCGTCTGGTTGAACTTTGACTTCAATTGCGTTTTTAAAGCCTGCTTTTTCAAAGGCTTCATTCCATGCTAGTACTCCTTCTTTGATGACCTCTCTCCATTCCATTGGAGTCGAATTTTCAATCCACCAAGTGATGGGTTTCAACGGCTCTGAAATTGCCTGCTCTGGATTCTTCTTTATTAATTTCCACCGATGAATTCTATCCCGATAATTCGTTGTTGTGGTCGCAGTTTGGTCGTTAACTTGGGTAATAAAATATCCTACTCTCGGGTCATCCCTCCGAACCTCATAATCTTCTGTTGGAAGATTTAAAAAGGTGTGAAATACTTTAATCGAAACGTTTCTTCCGTCGGTTACGGCTTCAGATCCTCCATTTCTAACACTTGGGTTTTTAAAAACATACTCTGTTTTTATGTTGGTGTTTTCCGGGTAGTTTTTAATGTCCTCAATTTTGGACTTGTTTTTGTCAAACGAACCTAAGCTAAATTGATTTGGAGGAGAATTTGGTCTTTTTGGCTGTTTTACTCGAGTCAGGGTTTCAGATAAAAACAGGTCGTTTGCATTAATTAAATAAAGCCCTTTTTCTTTATCGTGTGCTAATATTTTACTGCTTGAGATTAATGCCTCAGAGATATTGGCGTCTTTTGATTTAGACAATGGATTTTCAGGGTCGAAATAAAAGTTGGTATTCGGAGCAATGATCTCGATTTTATTAAAATACTTTTTGATTTCAAACAAGGTTGACCCTCTGTAGGATCCTCTAAAGCTTCCCGCTTCGTAAACTCCATCGGCAATTTGAGAAAAATAAATAAACTCTTGTTGAAGCTGTTCTTCTTTGATGGACATTTTAACCTCTGCCGTAATCGTGTCTTGATAAATGGTGAAAAGCCCTTCTATTTTCTTACACGACTTGGTCAGTTCTTCAATGGTTTTTTCTTTTTTTTCAGGTTTCTCTTTTTTCTTTTCGTCCTGAGCAAAACTCAATCCACAAAATAAAAAGACTAGCGTTACAATTCTGAATTTCATGATTTCAATTGTTTTTAAAATTTGTTTTTTAGAAAAGTACTGGGTTCAAATAAGGGTAAAACTCGGGGGTTCCTTGTTGAAAATTGAATTAGAGAACTCAATGTATTGGTGCTTTTCAAATTTGTTTTGTTAAATGTACAAAAACAAAAGTGATCTTTTAACTTGTCTTGTTTAGCAGTTGTTAATCGAAAAGCAATCTGGCTGTAGTCTGACCTATTTTACTGCCTATTGCGATTCCCATTCCTCCCAACCGAACCCCCAGTGCAATATGGTCTCCTTCTTTTTTAATCAGGGGGGTTTTATTTTTTCCAAACGCCATAATTCCCGACCATTCCATTTCTAAGGTGTACTTATGGTCTGGAAGAATAAAATCGTTAAGATGGCTTATTAAGTTTTGTTTTATGGTGGGGTTTGATCCGAATTCAGCTGTGGTTTCAGTTTCAAAATCCAGTTCTCTCCCCCCTCCAAGAAGAATTCTATTGTCGATGTTTCGAAAATAGTAGTATCCTTCTTTGTAATGAAAGGCTCCCTTAACTTTTAAATCCTGTATGGGTTTGGTCAAAAGAACCATTCCCCTTCCGGGTTTTAATTGAATCTCTGGAAAAAATTGCTTTGTAAACGCATTGGTACAGACCGCTAGCTTTTTTGTTTTTAGTGAAATTGTTTGGTTTTTTAAATTGAGTTCTAATTCCATTTTATTCTTGTCTAACTCAAAAGCGGTTACCTCCGTTTGTGAAAAATAATCAATTGTGCTACTGTTGATTTTAGATCGAAGTGCACGCATCATTTTACCTGTGTGAATTTGTCCTTCAAAAGGATTTTCTATGAGGTGTTTTACCTTTTTAGGATGAAATCCAAAACTTTCAATTTTGGCCTTGTTGGGTGTAAACACCTCTTTATTAAATATCGGATTCAACAAGTCGTTGATTTCATCAATTCGATCAAGAGCTTTGGGTGATTTTTCGAAAAAAAGTTCATAGCCTCCATAGGGCTGGAAGTCGATGTTTTGATTTCCTAAGCTGTCTTTTAAAAGCTGGAGCCCCTCCAAACGCAATTGCACTAAATCCAATAAGGCTTGTGTTTCCATGTGTTGGGTGTCATCAACCAATTCAGATAGGGATCCAAAACAGGCAAAACCTGCATTTTTGGTACTCGCCCCTGAGGAAAATAACCCCCTTTCTAGAATTGCTATTCGGGCTTTAGGATACCGATCTCGATAGGTTTGAGCACAAAACATTCCTGTAATACCTCCGCCCAAAACAACCAAATCGTAATCGAGCAATGCTGATTTTTCCCAATAACTCAACATCCGTTACAACTTAAAAATTTGTTCCATTAAAACCCATTTTTCTCCCGGTTTTGCGCAAGGCAAAGCTTGCTGATAATTGGACATCAACGTTTCCCATTGTTGAACCCTAGGATTGGCTGCATCCTTAGCTTGCTTTTGGGTAAAGGAAAATTCAGGAGTGGTTTCCATAATCATAAAGAGTCGGTTAGAAACCTGATAAATTTCCATGTGTTCAATTCCTGATCCTTTAATTTGCTCAAGAATCTCAGGCCACACTTTTTTATGATGCTCTTTGTAGGTCTCTATTAAAGTTTCATCTTCTTTTAAATCCAGAGCAAAACAGTATTTTTTTCGTTTCCTTTTCATCCTACGTTTGTTTTCATACTTCTGTAACCGAAAAGAGCCACTACTCCAAAACAAATTAGTGGTAAAATAAAAGAAAAGTTAACTTCAGGTACTCCTAAAATTAAGGTGTCGTTGTATCCTTGCCCGCCAATATCTAAAATCATGCCTTGCAAAATGGGCATGAATGCACCCCCCACAATGGCCATAACTAAAAATGCAGAAGCGGGTTTAGCATCGTCTCCCAAACCGTTGAGGGCAATACCATAAATGGTAGGAAACATCAAGGACATACAAAATGAGGTCAATACCAAAGCATACAAACCTCCCATTCCTTGAATGAAAATAGTCCCTAAACAACAGCAAACAGCCAAAAAGCCAAGGATCATTAATAGTTTTCCAGAATGGATAAACTTCAATAAATAAACACAAATAAATCGGCCCAATAAAAAGATAATAAGTGCTGCATACGCATAATTGACCGCACTTCTGTTGTCAATTCCGAGGTTTTCTGCATATTGGTAGATGTACGTCCAACACATGATCTGTGCACCTACGTAAAAAAGCTGGGCGATGACTCCCCCTACAAAAGCCTCTTCCTTACAGATCCGCTTGATGGAATTCCACAGGTTCAGTTTCTTTTTTGTTTGCGCTTCCTCTGGCATTTTTACAAATGCAATGACCACCAACAGTAGCGCTACAAAAATACCAAGTCCGACGTAAGGATTCCGAATCAGTTCAAGGTCGGCTGTTTTAACAGCAGCCTTGGCTGAGGTAGAAAGGGTTTCGTAAATCCCGTTTCCTTGTGCATCTAAATCATCCGACTGTAAAGACCCCAAGATAAATGTTTGAGCAACCAATAAGCCCATCAGAGCGCCTAAGGGATTAAAGGCTTGTGCCAGATTCAGCCGCTGTGTAGCTGTAGCCTCATCTCCCATAGATAGAATAAAAGGGTTGGCGGTAGTTTCCAAAAATGCCAAGCCAAAAGTAATAATGTACAATGCCGCTAAAAAAAATGCATAATTTTCTAGAGCTGCTGCAGGAAAAAATAAAAGTGCTCCGATTGCGTAAAGAGCCAATCCTACTAGGATTCCTGTTTTGTAGGAGAATTTTTTTACAACATAAGCTGCGGGTAACGCCATCGTAAAATAACCTCCGTAAAAAGCCGCTTGAACCCAAGAGGCTTGCGTATTGTTTAGCTCTAAAATTTTTTTGAATGCTGAAACCATAGGGTTGGTAATGTCATTTGCAAAACCCCAGAGCGCAAACAAAGAAGTAATCAATACAAAGGGAACCAACATTTCTTTTGGGACAACTGGAATTTTCTTGTTCTTGTTCATAATTTGGTAATCATAATGATCGATCTAAGTGACTGTATCCTCCATCCACAAAAAGAAGCTGCCCTGTGGTGTGGCTTGATTTTTTTGATAATAAAAAGGCGACTGTACTGCCGATTTCTGTCGGGGTAGTCATCCTATTTTCCAAGGGTATGTTGGCCTCAATTTGTTTTAATTTTTCCTCGGGATTTGGATATGTTTGAATCCATTTCTGATAAAGCGGGGTAAAACATTCCGCTACGATAACTGCATTGACACGAATAGAAAATGGCAACAGCTCAACAGCCCATTCGCGGGTTAAGGCATTTCGTCCTCCATTTGCTGCAGCATAAGCAGACGTGCCTCCTTGCCCTGTAAAAGCTGTTTTGGAACCAATATTTACAATGGCTCCTTTAGCCTTTTTTAATGCGGGAAGACAATAATGTGCCATCATAAAATAATGTGTTAGATTCCGATGGATGGATTGTGTAAACGTTTCAAAGTTGCCTTCTGAAAGGCTTACCCCATCATTAATTCCAGCATTGTTTACCAAACCATCAATTGTTCCGTAGTCTGCTCGTATTTGTTCTACTGCGGTTTTACAGGCTTCAGGATTCGTAAGTTCAGCATAAGCAAATCCAACTTTCCCCCCTGCTGCTTCTAATTTCTTTACAGCCATGGGAATGGTTTCTTTATTTCTTCCTACAATTACAGGAACTGCTCCCTCTTGCAGCAATTGCTCACAAATTCCATAGCCAATTCCCTTTGATCCTCCCGTAACAATGATGACTTTTCCTGATAATTGTAAATCCATAGTTTTAATTGATAATATTGTAAAATCTCTCGGCATTTGCGCCAAAAAGCTTGTCTCTTTGCTCAAGAGAAAAGTTGGCCGTGTAATCTGTAATTAGTTGATACACTTCTTGGTAAGAAGCTGCCAGCAAACATACAGGCCAATCCGATCCGAAAAGGATACGATTTTCTCCAAAAGCATCAAAAACAATATCCAAATACGGAATAAAATCACTGGGTTTCCATTGTGAATGATCGGCCTCTGTGACCATTCCTGAAATTTTACAGCTCACATTGGAAAATTGAGCCAACCGCTGGATTTGATTTTTCCATGGATCGATTTTGCCGTTCTTAATGTTGGGTTTTGCCAGATGATCCAATACAAATTTTTGGTTTGGAAATTGAGAAACCAGTTTGATCGCCGCCTCGATTTGGTGCGAATAAATTAGGAGGTCATAAGTCAAGTTTAAGTTGCCGAGTTTCCCAATTCCATTTTGAAATGCAGGATCAAGAAGAAAATCTTGCTTTTCAGACTGAACAATATGTCGTACCCCTTTGAAATATTGATTTTGGGAATAAAATTGTAGTCGTTCTTCAACATTTTTTGCACGTAAGTCCACCCATCCTACCACACCTTTGATGAATTCATATTGTGTTGCCAGTTCCAATAAAAACTCCGTTTCTTTTTCTGACTGATCTGCCTGAACTACCACACAAGCCTCAATTTTATTTTCAATCAAATGGGGCTCTAAATCGTTAGGGAGAAAATCCCGTTTTAGTGAAACCATAGAATCGTCTATCCAGTTGTGTTGCTGCGGACTGTACTTCCAAAAATGCTGGTGCGAATCAAGTTTCATTTTTAATTAGAATAAGCAACTACTTTTTGTTTTGATATTCCAAGACCTTCAATTCCTAATTCAACCTCATCCCCAGCTTCTAAGTATTTTGGAGGGTTTAATCCCAATCCCACTCCAAAGGGAGTTCCGGTGGAAATTACATCCCCAGGAAGTAAGGTCATAAATTGGCTGATATGACTGACCACTTCTTGAATATTGAAGATAAAATCTGAGGTATTGCTGTCTTGCATGGTTTTTCCATTAAGCTTAAGCCACAGTCTGAGGTTGTTCGGGTCTTTAATTTCATCGGGTGTAGCAATAAAGGGTCCTAAAGGAGCAAAGGTGTCACAACTTTTTCCTTTGACCCACTGTCCGGATCGCTCGATTTGAAATTCCCTTTCGCTTACATCGTTGTGAAGTACATATCCCGCAACATGATGGAGTGCATCTGCTTCAGTAACATAGGATGCCTTAGCTCCAATAACGACAGCAAGCTCTACTTCCCAATCGGTTTTAACACTTCCCTTGGGAAGCATAATGGAGTCATTGGGTCCTACTATGGCGGTTGTTGCTTTAAAAAATAAAACCGGTTCTTTTGGCGGTTCCATTCCGCTCTCTTCTGCGTGTTTGGCATAATTGAGTCCAACACAGACGATCTTAGAGGGTCGCGCTAAAGGGGAACCCAAGCGGGTATCTGGATTTACGATGGGACAGCTGTCTTGGTTGTTTTGCAACCAGAGCTGAAGGTTTTCAATTCCCTCGGTTCCGAAAAATGCTTCGTTGTAGTCCTCTACAAAAGCGCTTACATCAATACGAGTTCCGTCTTGAAGTTGTACTCCTGGTTTTTCATTTCCTTTTGTTCCAAATCGAATCAGTTTCATCTTTTATTTTCCGTTTAATTTAATAAATCCTCCATCAATGGGATAGTCTGTCCCCGTAATGAATCCCGCTTCATCCGAACACAAATAAAGTGCTAAAGATGCGATTTCTTCTGGGGTACCCATTCTCCCTATGGGTTGAGTTTTAGAAAGTTTTTCAAACATTTCTTCTTCCTTTCCGGGGTAATTATTCTTGATAAATCCATCTACAAAAGGAGTGTGAACTCGGGCAGGGGAGATGGAATTGCAGCGGATGTTGTGGTCTAAATAATCTTTCGCAATGGAATAGGTCATGGACAAAACCGCTCCTTTGGTCATGGAATAGGCAAATCGATCGTTGATTCCCACAGAACCTGCAATAGAACCCATATTTAAAATGCATCCCTTTTTTGCTTTTTTCATAAAGGGTATGCATGCTTTTACACAGTTGAAAACCCCTTTTACATTGACCTTGTACAAGCGGTCAAAGGCTTCTTCATCGGTAGATTCAGCAGTGCCGATGTGAGCAATCCCTGCATTATTGATCAGAATATCAATTGAACTGTTTTTGGCTATGGAATTTACCAAAGGATGAATTTCATCGTACTGACTTACATCAGCTCTATGCGTTTTAATGTTGAGACCCATTTGCTTGAGATCCAAAACCGCTTGGTCTCCCGCTTTTGCATCATTTTCTATGATATGAACTGAAGCGTCTTGTCGTGCAAAAGCAATCGCAATTTCTTTTCCAATACCACTACCTCCTCCAGTAATTACTGTTGTTTTGTTTTCCAGACTGAATATTGCCATACCAATTCTCCCGCTTTAAAATGATTCTTTAACACTAAAAATACGGATTTGAATTTATCCTCCAAGGGTATTAAAAAAATAAAAGGATAAGTCCAGCCAACCATAGCCTTGTTATCCTTTTAAAAAAGTAGGGTGTGAAGCCCTACGGGGTAAAAGTATGTAAAATAAATTCATTGGTGTGCAGTTTTATCTTTTTATCGTAAAACAGGAGGCGGATTTGCCGAGTCCTACTCAGTCGTTCCTTATGCTGTGCCTAAACCCGTAGTTTTTATTTTTTGTGTTGGCATAAGGTTTTGGGGTGGGTGTAAAAATTAAATACTTATTTAAATAAGTATTTAATTTTAGCGTTTAATTTTTCTTTATCCTAACACCTAAATTTGAGGATACGAATAAAATGGCAATTGTGTATCCCTAAACGATTCCATGCCCTCAAAAATAAAGCCTTCTTTCTGTTGCAATTTTAATTTTCAGATTTAATATCTTTAGAGACGCTTTGCCTTAAATCATTTATCAATAAAAACCTCCTTTTTTGTTCTGGACACACGCTATTGATCATTAAAAAATGATTGATTAGAAATGCCTGTGGGATAAACATCTACAATTGATGTGTTTCATAAGGATGAATCAAAAAAAAAAAAGAATGAAACAACAAGGGATGGTAATCGCCAGTGAAAAAGAAGAGTTATTTAAATACAATACCAAAGATCAAAAAAAGGAATGGAGTACCAAGTTTGAAAAGAGTATTGTAGGTATTTCGAGAATAGAGGATTTCGTTTTTGTAAGCACAACCCGTTGGGGTAAAATCTACACGACCTTGGTAGATTATCACACTGGAGAAAAAAAATGGTCACTTAAGAAAATACTGTACAATATTCATATCCTTGAGGATACCCTCCTTTATCTTGATACATCAAAAGAAATTGTATCCTTGTCAATTGAAACAGGAGAAGAGCATTTCAGGGTCAAAACGGGCTTTCGGTGGACCTCACCCAAAATGACCCTATTAGGAGGTAACGTTTATTTGTTTTCACCTAAGAAAACCCTGTTGCTAAATCAAAAGAACGGTGCTTTGACCGAGACCCAATTGCCTTCTAAATTGAATTCCAAAGAAATAACCTTCATTATTGATGAATTTCAAATGAATATCAACACGCTGGGGTCTGCTGATACGGGTCATTATTTGATGCACGATGGTGGTGGTGGTGGTGATGCTAGTGGTGGTGATTTTGGAGGTGACGCTGGAGGAGGAGGAGAATAAGAACGGCTTTAAAAAAAATCTACAAACCCAATCTAAATCCTTTGTTTTGACTGAGATTCAATTTAAAAAAGCACTGCATCACTATTACAAAAACGTGACTTCTAAACACTTTGCAACTTCTCAAGATGCGCGAATTGAGGCTGCAAAACTTTCAAAAGAGCTTTTTGGGTTAAACAAATTTGATTTAAGAGGGACCGAAAACTTGCCCTCAAAACAGGCCGTTGTATTCATTTACAATCATATTTCTAATAATGCAGCGTACACTCTGGATAATAATTTTCAAATTACTTTAGACAGCCATTTTATCAGCAGCTTGGTTTCTTACACCTATTACGATACGCCCGGAACAAGAATTATTCGTCACGGTCTTCCCTCCGAAAAAGCACATCGGAACTATTACGATAAATTCGATTACATAAAGGTTTATTCCAAAGATTTTTTACCTGAAGATGTTTCCGAAGAAGCTATTGTAAATTGGAAAGAAAAGTTTTATTACGAATCAAAAAAAGTCTTGGCGAAAGGGGAAAATTTGATCATAAGTCCCGAAGGTAAATCGGCAACCACAGAGAACTCTCCAAGTGAATTTAAGGCAGGCGTTTTTAAAATGATCATCCGTTCTGAATTGGATCCTTTAATCGTTCCCTTAGTGATGGCTAACTTTGACAAGCACAATTCAGAAACTGTTTATCGGTGTGAAATTAAGAAGCCTTTTCGTTTGTCTGAAGTAATTACAGATTTGAATAATAAAGAACAACTCAGTCAGTTTCTGATATCGATTAGCAATCAATACAAAGGGTGGGTAAATGATTTAAGAAAAATAACACCCGGATACGATCAAGAAATTAAAAAACTAATCGAACGCAAGAAAAATCACTTGCAAAAAGAAGATCTCATAGTTTTTTATGGAAGTTCAACCTTTAGACTTTGGGACAACTTAAAATCCGATTTCGATCCATACAATGTTTTAAATTTTGGTTTTGGAGGCTCATTTATTGAGGATTGTATCGACCATTTTGAATTGCTTTTTTCTGACATAAATCCGAAAGCAATTGTACTCTACGTTGGTGGAAATGATATTTCTTTAGGATATTCTGCTCAAAAAATCAATGCATTATTTAAAAAGCTTTTAACGTTCATACGAATCAAATTTCCCGAGGCTCATATTTTTTGTGTTTCGATCAAACCCAGTCGGCATCGGTTAGAACAAATAGAGAAGATCGAAGCATTGAATGAGCTAATGAAAAAGGAATTAGAAAAATTAAAAAGAGCCTTTCACATCAATATTTTTGATTCCTTTTTCGACCAAGAGAATGCAATCATTGATGATTATTTTCTGGTTGATAATCTGCATTTAAGCCGTTCGGGTTATGAAATTTGGAGGAAAGAGATCCAAAAATTTTTAAGTCGAGAGCTCCGTTTCGCATCAAAATAACACCAAATCTGAAGCATAAACCAGACTGAGGGCTAAAGCGAGTTAACCCTTCCAAGTGCCTCCATACCGGTAGTGTTCGTTTTTGGGTTTTACTTCGAGAACACAATTTTTACACAAAAAAAGCCATTTCCTGTTGGCTTGATATTGTACCCTGTACATGAGATCAAATTCAACTTTACAAACTGGACACAACTTTGTTTTTTTCAATTAAATTTAATTTTAACTCGGTGTAAAACAAAAATAATACTTTAGAATTTCCGGCAGATTACAAAGCAAGAATTAAAAATATTAAACCAAAAAAGTACTCGAGGGTACCTCCTGTCTCACAAAATAAGGTTATTTTGAGTGGGAACTAAAATCAATTTCATATCGCCGACACTACCAAAGACAAAAAAGGCAGTTTTCTAAGCATCTTTCTCTTGATACTCTCTGGGGAATTGGTCTTTATCTTACCCTACTTTTTGTCTCGTGTCTTTAGACCCACTTTTTTGGAGGTCTTTGATCTGTCCAATGTTGAACTGGGAAGTTTGTTTTCCGTGTATGGCACAGTAGCTTTATTTTCATATCTATTTGGTGGTGCTTTAGCAGATCGATTTTTGCCGGGGAAACTGATTGCTATTTCACTGCTTTCAACAGCACTGGGTGGATTACTACTCGCAACCTATCCCTCTTACCTGATGTTGCAAGTGCTTTATGGATATTGGGGTTTTACAACAGTATTCCTTTTTTGGGGCGCCATGATTAAAGGGACACGAATTTGGGGTGGCTCAAAAAATCAAGGTCAGGCTTTTGGATTTTTGGACGGTGGAAGAGGACTTGTAGCCGCTTTTATGGGCTCTTTAGGTGTTTTTATTTATGCTTTATTTTTAGATGCTGATGTTCAAACTGCCAGTATTTTGGAACGCCAAGACGCCTTTCGCTATGTTATTTTATTTGCTTCTTTTATGGTAGGTCTCGTTGGTGTTTTTGTTTATTTCAACCTCAAAATAAAACCTAGCGAACAAAACCCAAATAATAAAACTGCTCACTCATTTAAGAATATTGTTGCGGTTTTAAAATTAGAATCCGTATGGCTTTTGATGATCATTATTTTATGTGCTTATTTTGGATACAAAGTGACTGATATTTATTCTCTTTATGCCTCCGAAGTAATGAATTATGACGAGATAGAAGCTGCCAATGTAGGTTCCCTTCAATTGTATTTGAGGCCTATTGCTTGTGTTCTTTTCGGATTTTTAGCGGATAAATCTCGAAGTATTTTATGGATTATTGTCGGTTTTGTGATCATGCTGATAGGCTCAGTCCTTTTTGCATCGGGAATGATACAATCTCATCTAAGTGCCTTGTTCTTTTTATCATTAACTGTATTAGCCGTTGGGACTTATGCCATTCGAGCATTGTATTTTGCGGTATTACAAGAAGGTCAGGTTTCACTTGCCCTAACCGGTACTGCTGTGGGTGTCATCTCCTTAACGGGTTACACTCCAGATATCTTTTCTGGTCCATTAATGGGTTACTATTTAGATCGATTTCCAGGGCTTTTAGGGCATCAATATGTTTTTATTTATTTGGTTGGCTTTTCTGCATTGGGTCTGTTGTGCTCAATTCGTTTTGCAAAGCGTATGAATTAAACATTAAAAATTTCTAAAATATATTAAATAATTCAATTGAAAAATAATACTTTGTAGTACACTAAAAATTTGAAATTTATGAAACTGCATTTATTTAAGAAAACGCTTGCCCTATTTCTACTTTTACCTGCTTTTGCCTTTTCTCAACTTAGCTTTGAAGGAATCGTAAAAGATGAGAAAACAGGTACCGAACTCGAAGGTGCCTTAGTAACGGTAAAGCCTTTAAGAATTTCTGGAGGCGGATACTACACTGGTAAAATTACTAGAGAAGATGGAACTTTTAAAACAACCACAAACTATGACTATCCACTTCAGATTGTTGTAACCAAAAAAGGCTGTAAGCGACAAATCGTAAAGGTCAAAAAAGATAAAAATGTAACTCGTTACGTTATTGAAATGGATTGCGAACAAGAAACAATTGATCAAATTATTGTGGAAAGAACTAAGGACACAGATGGAGATGGCGTTCTAGACAAAGATGATGAATGCCCTGAGACAGCAGGTCCCGTAGATAACGGAGGATGTCCATGGCCTGATAGTGATCAGGATGGCGTTGTAGACAAAGATGATGCTTGTCCTGAGCTTGCTGGGGTAAAAGAAAAAATGGGTTGTCCAGTAACCGATCGGGATGATGACGGTGTAGATGACAACAACGACGCCTGCCCAGATGAAGCAGGTAGTGCGAAAAACATGGGTTGCCCAGACCAACCCAAGTCTCTTGTGAATTTAATTTCAGCTGCACAAATTTCGTTTGGGTTTAGCGGTGAAAAGCCAATAGATGACAGTGATTCTTTTTTAGGCGCACTTTCAGAATTACTTAAAAAATACAGCTATGTAAATTTGGTAATTAGCGGATCGGCTTCTAACGAAGGGCCAGAGCAATTTAATCAGCTGCTTTCTGAAAGAAGAGCTGCCCATGTAAAAGTCACCTTAGAAGGTTTAGGGATTGATTCGAGTCGTCTTAAAAGTATTGGTAAAGGAGAAAATAATCCTTCTTATCCGAACGATTCTAAAGCCAACAGAGCAAAAAATAGGGCTGTTAAAATCTCCATAGAATAGAAAATTATTTTTCTCTGAAATAGCAAAAAAGCAACCTTAGGGTTGCTTTTTTTTATCTCATAAAAATAAAAAACTTTTGTAATGCGCTTAAAAAAAAGCTGTTCGACCTGTTGATTTGTATCAAGTGAAAGGTGTTTTTTATTTCGTTCTACATCATAAATTTGCCTATATTTAGTATCTAAATTTATTTTTTTTGGGGAAAATTAAAGACATTGATGTAGAGGATTACTGGCATGTAATTAACTACAACTACAGCCAAATTCAATTTGCTGAAATTAAAGCCAGTGCTGTAATCTCGATTTACAGTATTTTAATTGGCTTGGGGTTTACTTTGGACATCTTGGACGATGAAAACGACTACAACCTCGGCTTTGATTCCTTTTATTGGATTATCAAAGTGATTCTGTTTATCGCAGCATTTTATTTTACGATTGTTTCGCTCAAACGCTGCATACAGTGTATCCTTCCCATCCTTAATATTGCAGTAAAGAAATCTCCATTGTTTTTTGGAGACATAAAAAATTTCAAAGATTTTGAGAGTTTTAATGGTTCCTTTAACGAACTCTTGGATAGTCCTAAGGAATACAAAACACATCTGACCCAAATGGTCTATGCGACAGCAAATATTACTTCGATTAAGTTTTTCAATGTAAATCTCGCAATGAGACATCTTTTGAAATCAATTGTATTTTACGCTTTATTTTTTCTAAGTCTTTATTTGCTCTAATTCCGAGTGCGTAAATTTCCAGTTTTTAATTGCATTCGATTTCCCTTTCACTTTTAAGTCTTGGTTTTTAATAAAACCTTGCTTTTCCTCTAATTTTTCAAAAACAGACTCTGAAATAATAACTTCATTACTCTTTGCGGCCGAGCACAGCCTGGCTGCTAAATTTACATTATCGCCAATTACGGTGTAATTCATTTGTTGACTGGATCCAATATTCCCCGAAATGACCTTTCCGTAATTTATTCCAATGCCAACTCTGATTTCTGGTAAATCCTTTTTTTGCATCTCTACATTAAATTGATCTAGTACCACAAACATTTCTTTAGCGGTTCTGATGGCATTGTCAACGTCCTGTTCATCTTTCTCAGGAACTCCGAATAAGACCATGAGTTCGTCTCCAATAATTTTATCTAATGTGCCCTTGTTTTTGAATAGCACACGGATCATGATTTCAAAATAATGATTGAGCAGAAAAACGACTTTGGAAGGTTCTAATTTTTCTGACATTGCTGTAAAACCCCTTATGTCACAAAACAAGACACAAACTTCTTGTTCTTTACCGCCTAATTCTAATGAAGAATCATTTAACAATAGCTCGTCAACAATACTTTCAGATACATATTTTTTGAATGTTGTTTTTACCTTATTGATATCTGATAAGTCTTCAAAAGAAATGACTACCCCAGAGTTGCTGCCTTCATCAAAAACGGGAGAAATGGTTAAATTGACCTGGGTGGTTTCTTTGTTTTCTTTGTGAATTAAAATATTTTCTTCATAAAAAATATGCTCTTTCGTTTCCGCAAATTCTAGAAGCTCTAAAAGTTGATCGTTGTTTTCAAATACCATTGCGTAATGGTTGTTTAAAACATTTTCTTGCTGAAAATTAAAAATTTCCAAAGCAGAATCATTGATGTATTCAATCTCACCCAACAAATCAATTTTAATGATTCCCGTTGTGATTGAAGACATGATGCTGTCAATTAGTTTTTTGGAGTTTTTGATTGAATCGACCAATAAAATATTGTTGTAAGCCAGTTCAATTTTTTTGAGAATTGAGTCAAAAAGTCTCAAATCTTTTGCATCAAACTTGTTTAAATGATCTCGTGACTCTTTATCGAATAAAAGGATGCAGCCGAAAAGGATTCCGTCACTGAAAATGGGTCCCACCAGACAGTTTTCACTTGCTTGGTTTGATAAAACAAACTTTTCCGAAGGGTCTAAAAGAAATGACTTGGATTTGGTTTTTGCCAATTCTAGTATTCCTTTAGAGTCTCTTATGATCTTATTTTTGAAAAAAGAAGCATCTACGTTTAAAAATGCGGCAAGTTCAAAAATTCCAGCATTTTGGTCACGGGTTAAAATAACTCCCTTAGACGCATTGATTGTAAAAACCAGATATCCCAATAAGTTTTCAAAAAGAGCGGTAGTTTCTTGATCCGAGTTTAATAATTCCGTAATGTCAAATAAGGACTCAATTTCTAAAACTTTATCCCTCAACGCGCTTGATTTTTTCTTTAATTTTTCATTTAAAGAAATTTGATCTAAACAACTTCCAATCAAATGCTTGATCAGATTTAATAATAGAAACAGCTGCGTTTTATCTATTTTGGAATGATGGAGATAAAGGCCCCCATCGGCAGCGCCATTTTTTAAGATTGAGGTTACAAAGCCCTTGGGATTTAGATCTATCGGCAAGGTTTGTGAAAAAAGCGATGCTGTTTGAAATTCTTTAATAGCAGAAGCCGAAATAATTTCTTTTTTCGAAAAGAGTTTTTGAAAATCGAAAGAAGGAAAAACAGAAAAACTTCCCTTTAATTTTGACCCGATCTTAGGAGCGTTTTTGAGAATCACATGGGATTCAAATCCTTGATCTTTAAGCCATCTAAATAGATAAATTAGCTTCGCCTTAGAAGAAGATATGTTTTTATATCCCTCATTCAATGAGGCAGCTAAATCTTTCATTTTTACCCAATGGCGTTGACCGCCTCTTCTTCATTTTCGTAGGTGGTACAATACTTTGTAAGTCCCATTATTTTGAATGTTTTACCAATAATAGGTGAAAGATTACAAAAGCTGAGAGTGCCGTCAACGGTTTGGAGTTCTTCGATAATTTCAATTAATATGGAAGCCCCAATACTGTTTACAATTTTTGATTCCTTGAGATTAATGAGGAAATGTTTGCCTCCTTTTTTTATTTCTTGATCTGTGAAGTTTTTCAAATCTTCTCCTAGATCTTTGTTGAAATACCCTTCCGTTGAAATGATTGTTATGTCACCCTTGGATTCTGTATTTAAAATCTTACTCATCTTTTTCTTTATTTTTGGTCATGGTTAAGGTAGTTCCTGAATCATCTGATTCAAAATGGACTTTGTCCATAAGTTCTTGCATCAACATAAGTCCCCAACCTCTTTTTCTCTCGGAGGATCCAACTTTTTCGTCAATATTTGGTAGTTTGATAGAAGATGCATCGAATCCTTTACCCTTGTCAATTACTTTGATGGTAAGATTATCGTCATTAATGATAAAATGGATGTAAATTTCTTCTTTAGTTTCAGAATGCTCAAATGCATTGATGCATGCTTCGATTAATGCCATTGAAATTTCAGCAGTATCGTCTTCTGAAAGTTGCATGTGTTTTGAAATTACATCCGAAGTATGAGTTGCAACTAACTCCATATCTTTGATTATCGGAAGTTTTAATTCAACGGTTGGATTTTTTTTCATTTAAAAAAATTTATGGTCTTATCTAATAGTCAATAAATTTATAAAAAAAACATCGGTTAACCATTACAAACACATTGAACCTAACCAAAAAAAGGGATTACAACCTTTTTAAATTTAAATTTCAAATATTTCAACTGATTAAAGGCTGAAAGGGAGTATGTTTATTCTGTTAGCTGATTTTTTAAAAAGGCTACTTTCATTAGACTTAGTTCAGTCAAGATTTACAAGACATTCCTTTTTTGATCAATTTTGTAAATGGTCGAAATGGTTTTCATCGGGAACCATTTTTTTTGGTTATTACAATAAATCAAATGGCAAGTAGATTTAGGGGTAAATAAATTGTTGTTTTTAGCATTCTTAATAATCTCAGATTTTGGAATGCTGTCGTTTTCATCTGTGATGATTTTATTTGAAAAATAATGAATGCGTGTAACTGGTATTTTTTGAAACCCCAATTCTTTTAGAGCTGTGTATCGATGATGTCCGTCAATAATTACATTGGATTTATTACAGACAAGAATCGTTGAAAAAGAGATGGGATCTTTCTTTTTAAATTTTTCTTTTTTTTGCTCTTTTCTGCTGGTAATAATTTCTTCGTGAGGAATTAAGGCGTGAATATCCATCAACTCAGTACCGAGGATAATATCTGTATCGATGCTTAGTTTATCCATTTGTTTTTAATTAATGGGTGCAAGGTAAAATTTTCTTTGAATAGAAATGATATCTTAAACTTGAGAATTCTTTAAAATAAATTTGACAAAATTTAGCTGTTTTCAGTTCGGAAAGGTTTCTCAACGTAGCTTGTGGTACTTTTCGTTTTTCTTTTAATTTGGCGTTAAATCATAATCGATTTCAGACAAAGAAATTAAGTTATTTTTTTTCGGCGCTGTGTTGAAGACCAATTCTTTTAGTGCTAGAAATTCTGACAAATCAAACACGAGAATTAAATTCTGTAAACTTGTAGTAATGGGGATGTTTCTTTTAAAGTGCTTTTTACTAAAATGCGATTCCCAATACTCCACATCGATATCCTTAACCATGGCTTGAAAAGCATTTAATTCTCTTGGTGTCAATTCAATAAGGATATTGTTAAAAGTCAGGTTAAATCTTTTGCAATCTCTACAAAATGAGAGTTGACCGTTCTTGTTTCTCTTAATGATATTATTCAATTCATCGCACATAACTGAAACGTTTAGTTCATTACGAAGATAGTTATTTTTATTTAATCTAAATAAGATTAGTGTCAAAATTGTAAATCCGATTTCATTTTACTCCGTATCTTAGTAAACAGAAAAGGCCCCAGATCTGTTCTACAAACCCAAACTGTACCCTAGTTTTTGTCTTTCATTTTTTTGGGGAATTTAATTGTTTAAAAAAAGCTTCTTTATTGAGTATTGATGTGTTCTGAATTCTTTCCAAAACAAAACCCTCCAACAGTGGAGGGTTTTTATTCAATGTTCAGAAAATGATACTATCGTTCAGCCATTACTAAAGTAAGAACTTCAACTTTAGTCATTTTCCTTAGGTTTAGAATGGCTTTGTAATTTGCCTTTTCTTGTTTTGATAATTGGGATACTGAGCCCGAATTTTTATACATATCATTTAAGGTTTCAAAGAAATTGGCAACGAGATAATCATCCTCATCTTCCGCATGAGGCGTGTCAATAGAATGCAATGCCCAACCCCTAACTAAAGGATTTTTTTTGTGTGCAGGCAAAAAGTTTTTTAATTCCATTTGCTCATACTCATAATAGCTTAAAGGATCAACATTCATGAATCCTAATTGAACAACATTTACTGGCTCTTCTTTAATGGGAGCAAATCCCCCTTTAAAGCTTGTGACCAATAATTTTGAACTAACGATCATTGAAGCCCATTGCTCATTAGCCATTTTTAATTCCGCTTCTGAGAAAAGGTCTGAACCTCCTCCGGACAATTCCATTTCATCTAGAGAATGTTGCAAGTGGGTGTAAACAAAAGTGGTGTGCCCAGCATCGCTTTGATTTTCCATACGCCACATATCCCAGCCAATTTTTTTACCCGAATCAATATTTTGTTTGTGCATTTTAGAAAAGTAATTTTTTTCTAGTGAAATTAACTTGTCTGCATCGCTGCTTTTGACAGTTACATAATGCATGTAAACAGGCATATTTTCTTGAGCCCATGTGAGGGTTGTAATCAGTAAAAAAAGTAATAATAATGGTTTTTTCATTTTATTTAGTTTTCGTTTTTGTGTTTTTATTAAGTTGTACAATACTTTGGTTTAAAATCCTTTAAAAGGATTTTCCTTTGAAAAATTATTCCTCTAGAAGTGCCGCTACTTGTCTGATTTTTTGATTGGCAGAATTTGCTCCTGGATAAGCTTGTAATGCTTTTTCATAATAGATTTTAGCATTTTCATAATCCTTTTGGTTGAAGTAAAATTCCGCCATGGAATCATAAGCATTGTAGCCTTCTGGATAAATTTCCATGTATTGTTCAAAGGTTGATTTAGCTTTGTCTAAGTCTCCAAACTGAACGTAGCTGTAACCTAGAACATTGAGGATATGGCCGTTTGCACTTTCTCCAGCCGCGATTCTTTTCTCTAACAAGCTTTCCATGGATGCTATGCGATCCTCTAGGGTGGTTCGGGACCAGGCGTGATAAAACTGGATAAAAGGTCCATCAGGTGCCTCTGCAATCATTGCCTCCCAGACAGCCGTCTTGTCTCCTCTCCCCAAAATGTTTCTATTTCCGTATTGATTCGGATTATCAAGTAATGAGACAAATCTTTTAGAATTTTCGTTTTTCCCTTGTACCAACTCTTTTGCTTTACCGTAGTGATACTCTTGCTGAGGTGAATTAGGTAATGAAATACTAGCTAACATAACATGGGGGGCAAAAAGCGTAGAATCTAACTTGATTGCCTTTTCAAAAAAGACATAGGCTTTTTCAAACTCAATGTTTTCAAAGTGTTGAATTCCTTCAATGATGATGGTCGTATGATCCGGATTATCATTGAACCACATAATTCCAGTGTTAGGAGTTTCTGCAATTTCTGTTTTCTCCTGGCAGGAGAAAAAAAGAATGCTTATTAAAAAAAGGATTTTTTTCATTTCTATTGATTTATGGTTAATTGCTGTCAAGATAAGAATATGGAATAGGATAAACAAAAATCTTCAGAGGGCAAGCAACCCCCCCCCTTGAAGGAGGGGCTTTAATTTAGTTTACGCTACCCTGAAATTGTAACAATTCTAGAAGAACACGATATCTGAAACCGTCTGGATTGTATTCAGACATTTTTGATTTTGACAAAATAGACGCGTCAAAATCCATGGGTGAAAGAGCTTGCATCGCACTTTCTAAAGAAGTGTAATGGTCGTAGGAAAGCAAGCTAGACTCATTCATTCCTTGCGGATAAACACGAGCTAAAATACCCCAGCCTGCAAAGCCATTTTTACCCACTCTTTTCTCGAAAAAGGGTTTCCACAGTTTTAGGTTTTCATTGACAAAACCTCCCATATCTTTTGGTTTAGAATAATTCCACACCGCATATTTAAACTCTCTCAGAGGGCTTAATTCGTCAATCAGTTTGTAGCGTTGAATCATCTTTACTGAAGAGATTTCATTGGTGGATACATAGCTTGGATTCATCCCCAAAACTGCTTCTGCACTTGCCCAAATTTTATTTGACTCTGCCAATTGTTTAAAGTCTTTGTAAACTAAAACAAAGGCGTGTGTGGGCATGGATTCGTCTTCCACTAAACCCGCATCAGCTACTCTGAAAAAAGCCGTAGCCAACATCTGTCCGTTGTCAATTGCGTGCTGCTTGACTTTAGACCAATGATCCATTTCTTTTGCTTCAAATTCAGCAATATGTTCAGAAGGAACATGTCTGTAGTGAATTTCCACAATGTTTTGACCGTAGGCGGTTATGGAAAATAAAGCAAGGGTTAAAAAAATAATTTTTTTCATTTTAAATTGATTTATGATTAATGAAATTCAAGATACGAAGAAAAATTTAGGTCAATTACTAAGTATTCCTTTCACGTGAAATCGAATGCTGTTCCAAATTAAATTCAGCTCTGCTAAAACCTAACCTTTATTTATTTATTAGTAATTTCATTACACTAAAAGCTCCAATCAAAACTACTGCCAAAAACCTATGTCTGGATTATTGTTTCGTTTTTTTTAGAGTTACAGAAATAAATGCCTTTGGTTTTAAATGGGCTTTGCAAGAATAAATGAAAATGAAATTAGGTAGAATAAAACAAGTTGACTTAAGAGAAATTTGGATGGAATTACCGAATAAAAAAGCAAGTCGAATCAAACAATCAAGAAAGGGAGATTTTACAAAAGAAGATAACTGGATTGAATACTTTGAATGGTTAAGTAAAACAGCAATTCAATTCCAAGAAACATTTAATAAATACCAAAATGAAAAATGGATTTCTGAAGATTAGTAAATATCTTTTAATTTTTCTCATAGGTGTCGTTGCATTAGTATTTATTGGAATTTTTGTCTTGTTTTTTGCAAGTCCAGGGAAAGCGGAATTATTTATCAATGAAGACAACATAGTTGAAAATAGTATTTCAACTATCGAGAAAATAAAGCTCGGAGGTGTAGAACAGTATTTAATTATTAGAGGTTTTGATTTGACCAAACCCGTACTTTTACTTCTTCATGGTGGTCCAGGAACTCCCGAATTAGGTTATGTGAAAAAATACAATCCTAAACTAGAAAAAGAATTTGTAGTTATTTATTGGGAGCAAAGGGCTGCCGGAAAATCTTTCAATAAAACCATATCGAGTGAGACGATGAATACGGAGCAATTTGTTCAGGATACGAGAGAATTGAGTGAATATTTAATTGTACGATTTAATAAAAAGAAGATTTACTTGATGGGACATTCTTGGGGGTCTTTTCTTGGCATTAATACGATTAAAAAATATCCAAATTTGTACCATTGCTATTTTGGGATTGGTCAAGTTGCAAATCAATTCAGAAGTGAAAAAATATCATTTGATTGGGTAAAAAATTATGCAAATAAAATTGAAGATAAATCAGGAATAAACAAATTGAATGCCATTACATTGCCTAGAAAAGATGATAATAGTAAAAATTGGTTAGAGTTCTTAAGGGTTGAAAGAGGGCTTATCGATAAATATGGTGGAGGATTACTTCGAAAGTATAAAGGTAAACACAATACGTTTTTGCCAATACTTTTAGCTAAAGAATATACATTAAAAGATAAACTCAATTACTCAAAAGGTGCTTTTTTTTCCATTGAGCATTTATGGGAAGAAATTATGGCTTCCAATTTATTTGTAACGATAGATAGTATTGAGGTTCCTGTTTATCTTTTTCATGGAAGACACGATTATCAAACAACTCATCTAGTTGCAAAAGAATTTTATGACCACTTGAAAGCACCTAAAAAGGGATTTTATACATTTGAAAATTCTGCACATAGTCCATTTTTTGACGAGCCTAAAAGATTCAATCAAATACTCAGGGAAATAATAAATGAATAGAAGCAGCTCATGATAAAGGTGTAAAAATGAACTAAAAGCATTTTACACGAATAAGAGTATTCATTAAATTCTTAAATTAGTAGAATGAAAAAGATAATACTACTCTTTGCGCTGCTCCTATTTGGGGTAAGTGCTTGTGAAAAAGAAGACAGTTCAGAAACGTATGAACCCATTCCTAACGAGGGATATTAAAAGGCATTGGTTTTGCTCTTTTCATTTAACTGTTTAGTTTTTATTACCTTGAAACGATAAATAAACGAAAACAATACTAAATAGTTTAATTGATTATGAAAACAAAACGAAATATACTTTTTACTGGTTTTGCGACACTTCTTCTGCTTGGTTCTTGCCAAACAAAGAGGGTTACGCCACAATCTGTGGGTTTATCTGAAGACTCTTTAAAGGTTGCTACTCAAAGGTTACACAGATATGTAGATGAAGGAAAGTTACCCGGAACTTTTGTTCGAATAATTAAGAACGGTAAAGTGGTCTATGACGACAAATATGGCCTTATTGACATTACCCAAAACAAGCCCATAGAGGAAGAATCATTGTATCGTATTTTTTCTATGACAAAGCCCATAACTGCAGTGGCAATAATGAAACTTTACGATCAAGGAAAATTAAACTTGGACGACCCTGTCTCTCAATACATTCCTGAATTTTCTGAAACCCAAGTGTATAAAAATGAAGACGGAAAACATAGCTCTGAGCCTCAAAAAAATCCGATGACCATACGGCATTTATTAACCCATACCTCTGGAATTCCCTACGGTTGGGAAAGAAGTTATACGGACTCCATTTACAATGCTAGACAACCTATGAGACAAGATTGGACCGTTGGGGAAATGAGCCAAGATTTGGCTACCATCCCGTTAAAATTTCAACCGGGTACCCAGTGGAATTACGGCCTTGGTATTGATGTAGCAGGATTTATTGTAGAGGTGGTCTCAGGAAAAACATTGGATGCTTATTTTAGGTCCGAAATTTTTGACCCCCTAAAAATGAACGATACACGATTCTATGTTCCCAAAGAAAAGAAAGCGCAATTGTCCGCATTGTACACCTACGATGAAAACAAAGAACTCGTAGTAGTAAACGATCCCTTGATTGAAAAAATTCCAGGTCAGAATGCCCCTCCGAAACTCTTGCTTGGGGGAGCCGGACTAATATCGACTTTAACCGACTATGAAAAATTCTGTCGCATGTTACTAAACAAAGGAATATTAGATGGTGAAAGAGTGTTGTCTGAAGAAGCTGCTGAAATGGTAATGACCAATCAATATCCAGATGAAATGAAAGCAATTGCTGAAACAGGACACGGACTCTCTGGAACAGTAAATCTTGATAACGGTGAATACTCCTGGGGAGGAGCTGCAGCAACTAATTTTTGGATCAATCCAACCGATAATTTAATCGTCATCTGTTATACTCAGTTATTTTCAGCTCCTACAGAATACGCTACAGAGTTTAAGGCTACTGTGGATAGGGCTATCCTTAACCCTTAAAAAGGGCACTCTTTCTCAATGAACTTTTTCAGTTTTGTAAAGACAACATTTTGGAAGACTATTGTAGGATTGTTCTGTCGCTTTAAACAAAGGGGTGTCGTGACCTATCTCAGACAATGCCCTTTGAAGCGATTTTATTTCTACTTTTTTGGGGTTGTAAATCACTGTGATAATATTTGAAGGGATGTCCCAAGTTGCCATCTTTATCCCTTTAACTTTAAGAGATGCCGTTTCAATACGATTTTTACACATCATGCAGACCCCCCTTACTTCAAAGGAAGTCTTTTTGTTTTTTTTCACTTTTTCTTGAGCAAAAACAGAAGGCGCAAAAAATAAAACAGTTAGTATTAAAATTAAATTTTTCATCTTACTTAGTTTTTAGATATCTAATGTAATTAATTTGAAACTTTGTTGGAATAAAAATTATCTAAGATAGATTGTCTGTCGAACTGCTCCCAAAGAATAGTTTTTTTCTTTGACTTAGGTCTGTTTTAACACTTTAGATAGATAATTGTGGGTGATGGGATTCTTCGCTGTTTCCCTATTTTTATTTTTGAGAATTGCAAAAGCCACGAGATCAGACAAGAGCTTTTTTAGACGCATTTGAAAAATTTATAATTGTGTCATTAAATCAAGAGATAAAAATATTAAGTCCATTAATGGCAATGACTAAAGGTGATGTGATTCAATTGGCAGAAGAGAATAAAATCAACCATAGCTATTCTTGTCATTCAGGAACAAATGAACCTTGTGGAATTTGTATTTCTTGTTTGGAATTTATTAACTCAAAAAAATAAACAATATGGGAGGTGGAGGAGGATACTTTTCATCAGACGATCATAAGGATTTGGAAAGACTAGCAAAAAGAGAGATCAAAAAAGCTAGTGAATCAATTAAACGAAATGTGTTCATTAGTTTTAATAGTGATGACCTAGATGAAGTTAACTTATTACGCGGACAAGCAAAAAACGATAATACGGACTTAGAATTTTCTGACAGATCACTAAAGGAGCCATTTAATAGTGAAAATGCTGACTACATTAAAAGAGGTATAAGAGAGAAAATAGATCAAGCTTCAGTTGCTGTGGTATACTTAAGTAAGAATTCCCATAAGAGCAAATGGGTTAATTGGGAAATTGAAGAAAGTATGCGAAAAGGAAAAGGAGTAATTGGAGTTTACAAAGGTGATAATCCGCCACCAACTCTTCCTAAAATATTTAGCGACAATAATTTAAAGGCTGTAAAATGGACTCACGAAAATCTTAATAATGCGATTGAAGAAGCATCTCAAAACAGATAATTATGAGTGAACAAAAAGACTATATAAAAACAAGATTAGAAGACCAAATTACATGGTATGACTCAAAGAGCAAATCTGCAAAATGCTATAGCCGGTTGTTGAAAATTCTAATATTGATATTATCAACGACAATACCTCTAATATCTGGCTTTCATAAAATCGAAGAAGCGGATTTAAGAATAGTTGTCGGTATTCTTGGAGCATTAATTGCTATTTCTACAGGATTAATTTCTATACTAAAACTTCAAGAAAATTGGACTAACTATCGTACCACATGTGAAACTTTAAAACATCACAAATTCCTTTATGAAGCAAAGGCTGATCCTTATAATAATGGAAACGAACTTCAATTATTAGTAAAAAATTGTGAAAGTATTATTTCAAGAGAAAATACAGATTGGAATGAGTATGTCTCAAAAGAAGATAATTAAATGAAATAAGTCCAGCAGGTAACAATAGATATGAAGTCATATCCTCCTTCGTCGGAGACAACTCATATCATCATCCGTTAGCAATAAGCTGAATAACGAAACTAAATGAAAGAAGTTGACACATCATCAAACTTGAATTCAAGAATTAAACTATTCGCTGATTGGCTGAATAATGGTGGCGTAAAAACTATTTGGTCAAAGATTCAATCTGAGCTAAAGTAAAAAAGTCCATTTTTTAGCCATATCTGATCAATTTCGACTCATTTTTGATGTTTTTTCGTCATTTTTGATGAATTTTGGACGTTTTTGGATAAAAAATAAGATCCAACACACTACAAACTTTCCCTAAACAACACCCCCTAAAACCACTATAAAGGAATCCAACCTTAAGGCAATGATATCAACTGATTAGAAGGGATTTGTGTTGTATCCATTAGTGTAAAAGAAAAACCCTCCACTTGGAAGAGGAGAACCAAAGTGAAATAGTTGTTTTACTTATCTATAACGGTATGTGGTATCATAGCAGTAATTCTGAACTCCTTATTTTTTTTATTTAGAATATAGGTAGCCTTTCTGAATTGATTACCCATTATTGTGCTATCCTTTAAGAACCTAGTAAAGTTCATTTCAACAATAATATAATTTCCATCTTCTCTGTAATTTTCCCATTTATTAATTTTAGAAAATCCATAATGATTAGCTTCCAGATTAATAAAGGTATTCGCGAGAAAATTTTTCACTTCATCAGGACTTTTCAAATAACGAACAGTGTCTTGTAAATAAAGTGTCATTGGTAAGTCATATATATCTGATGCTATATATTCAAAATTCCCTTCTGACCATAGTTTATTATAAGTCTCAAAAAAAGCTACAACTTCTTTGGGAGGACTTACTTGATCATGTGTTTTAGACACTTCATTTTTACATCCTACCATCAAGATCAACAGAGGTAATAGAGGAATAAGTTTTTTCATACACCTAAAGTACAGAGAATGGGTTACATATCAAATCCGATCCCCCTGTTTCAATAGAAAAACCGTTTTCTAAAACCCATGCCCCTGTGTTTGGGATATGGTTGTATATTTAATTCAATTTAAAATCTTATGAAATCTTTTATTTTCAATTTTATTTTATCTATCCTTTTGTGCTTTAACCTATCTGGTTGTTTTCAATGGGCAGCAAGAGCAAAAAATAAACTTCCAAAACAAACAGCATTAGAAAAAACATATAACTATTCAGGAAAAGTAATTATTGTTGGTGCAGGAGCGGCAGGTTTAGCTGCAGCAAAAGTATTTGAAAAAAATAATATTGACTATTTAATTCTCGAGGCAACTGAAAGGTATGGGGGAAGATTAAAAAAGGATACTATACTGGCTGATTTTCCAATTGATGTTGGAGCTGAGTGGCTTCATAGCACTCCCATTACTTTAAATAAATTGAAAGGGAAAAAAGGAGAGGAAATTGATGAAGAACTTATACCGTATCGTCTTGAAAACACTGCAAGCTGGGATGGGAAAGAATATAAACTAAATTCAGATTGGATAAATAGTTTAGCATACAATTTTATGCCAGAGTCAAAATTTAAAAAGTCAACTTGGTACGATTTTATTGACAAGAATATTGCTAAAGACGTAAAACACAAAATTAAATTCAATTCACCAGTAATAGATATTGATTATTCGGAAAAGAAAATTATTATCACAACTAAAAGTGGAAAAAAATATGAAGCTGATAAAGTTCTTGTAACCGTTTCTATTGGAGTTCTGAAATCTAAATTAATTCGTTTCAAACCAGAAATGACAATAGAAAAACAGGAGGCAATAAAATCCATTGTTTTTGAGCCTGGTTTTAAAGTTGTTATGAAATTCAATGAAAAATTTTATCCTGATGCAATTGAATGCGAGGTCGAAAACGGAGAAAAAGTATATTATGACATAGCCTTTAAAAAAGAGTCAAAAGCAAATATTTTGGGCTTTCTGTGCAAAGGAGATTTAGCTCAAAAATATTATGAGCTTGATTCAGAAAACGAAATTATCTCTGATTTGGTTGAAGAGTTAGATCTTATGTTTGATGGGAAAGCATCTTTATCATTCTCAGGAGAATATATTTTAGAAAATTGGGGGAAGTATGATTATACTCTTGGGACTTGGACTACCGCTGCTTTAGAAAAAAAATCAAACCTTAAAATACTAAATCTTCCACTTGATAAAAAGGTTTATTTTGCTGGTGAAATTTATGATCCTTACCAGCAAATGGGGGTTCCAGGAGCAATTCTTTCTGGGTATTTTTCTGCGGATAAATTGTTAACAGAATGATTGAATTATGATTTTATATTTATTCTTTTAATTTATTAAGATTTTGATTACATATCAAATTCCATCTCCCTGTTTCAATAGAAAAACCGTTTTCTAAAACCCATGCCCCTGTGCTTGAATTAATGCTGGATTGAAACTTTTAGCTTTTAAAAAATATGTCATAGTCCACGTCCTTTCCAATATGCTTGGTTACATACTTGCATACCGCTTTACTATCATAGATTGGTTGATAGTCTCCTACTGATACATTACCCATACCATACTTTACTTCCTGGTAAGTCATGTCTGTATTAGTGCCAATAAGCATATGAACATGAAGGTTGTTGTAATCTCCCTTGTCTCTCTCTGATACAAAGAATGCCTGTTCAACCTTGTTAGATCGCTGTAGAAGCTTTGTAAGCCAGTTTCTCACAGTCATTGTGTGAATCTTGTAAGGAGTTCTGCATGTTGCGAAGTAGTTCCATTGAAATCGCTGGATGAAGTTTGCGTAATCTTTGGATAAATTCATTCTCTTAAGTTTATGCAATAGCATAGATTAAGGAGGTCCATGCCCTTGCTGGTTAAAAATGCGGTTTATTGGATTGGATTTGAATACTCAAATTTACCCATTTATGAGATGCACTTTTGGGCATTTTACCAATTTTGAAGCGAATCGAGGGGCAAAAAGAAAAAACCCCTCACTTTCCGTGAGGGCTTTGATTGCTTGTTAGGTCTTGTGTAGTGTAACAGTTAGGCTAGCTCCCCCTATTATTCAAAGTTGCAACACAATTTCTTCTTTTGACGATCTACTCGCCTTGGACGATATACAATTCTCCTTCCTCTAAAACACTTAAGTAACGAGTATAAACTTCCTCTAATTGTGAAGGAAGTGGCTCAATAATTCCTTGGTTTCTAATTTGTTGCAACGGTATTGTATATGAAAAGTAGTTGATTTCTATG